>VTLG01006766.1_pt1 | contig 10860 bp, 23 predicted proteins | sample 4694571 | NCBI WGS metagenome assembly VTLG01 (sample SAMN12604809, study PRJNA352737) | marine metagenome | biome: ENVO:00000447; feature: ENVO:00000209|ENVO:00000569|ENVO:01000036; material: ENVO:00002151; isolation source: viral sequences binned using virsorter ... | reverse complement strand
TTGTTTTTCTCAGTTCCTTTACCCTCCTGAATATCTACATATTTTTGATAAGTGCTGATAGTTATATCATTCCAATTATCAGGAATAGTTAATTTAACCTCTTTCATTACTAATAAATATAAAAGTTCATAATTCGTTTTTTACAATATATAATACTTCCCACTGTGATTGATAGAAAGTTTATTTAAACATAGATAACGCACGGCATCTACTAGATGATCATTGACTTTGACAGGTGTGTTTAATACATCACCATTTTTATCAGTAGCCCACTTATAACCTCTAAATTCTTTAATTGCATTTAGACTGTCTTTGGTTATATTAAGTTTATATCTTCTCATTATGTCAATCCCTAAATGTATTCCCGCACCTTTCTTAGCAGGTTTTATGTTAAACCCTTGTCTATACACCTCTTCAATACTCTTCGGCTCTGCGGAATCGGCAACTATTTCTGTTTGTCTGTCTAGTCCGAGTTCTCTCATTTTGTTTGCTAGGTCTGTATTAGTTAAACGCTTTTCATAAAGTAATTCTCTAATATATAAACTATCATCTAACTGCCTTACTTCTACAAGTGCTGTAGGACTATTAGTAAATCCAAAGTCTAAGCCATAGCCAATTAATCTACCTTGTACATCATCTACTAAATTAAAGTTCCTAAATATCATTGTTTGTATTGTTCCTATTTCACCAAGTCCATAAACGCGCCAGTAGTCTGGATCAATCTCTTTTAACCTTTCTATTTCTGCAATAGTATCTTCATCTAAGAATGGATTTGCTTTATATGTAGATTGTAAGAATGTGCAGTCATCTCTAGTATGTACTTTCTCATATATCCACGAATAAGGATCAGATGGATTATAGTCTAAGTATATTTTTTCTGTTGTTCTAAGTATTAACTGCTGCCAATCTTCATAAGTAAACTCATTGGCTTCATTACACCATAAATAGTTTCTTTTACGCCCTCTAATCTTTTGAGGTTGGTCAACACTTATAAACTCTAAAATGTTACCGTTAAGCATATAAGATAATTCTGATTTATTGTGATTTTCTTCTGAATATAATTCTAGTTCTTTTAGAATAGAAATTACATCCCGATAGGCAGTGCCTTTAAGAGCAGGGAGTGTCTTCCTGCATATAGTAAATACTTTACCTGTTTCTTCTAAACATTTAACAATAAACAATTGACAAAGCGAATAAGTCTTGCTAGAACGCGTACCCCCCTGTAAGCACGTTATCCTAGTTTTAGACTTATACGCCTTGTGAAATACATTCGTGGTTTTAATCGTTTTTGGTATCAATAACCTCTATTTTAAGTTCAGTAAGTGGCTTACCCCCACTTGTTATATCTAGTTTCTCTGCATAGCCTCTCTCTTTAGCCTTAGACTTTAGATAAAATATAATGCTTGTTTCTTTACCTCTTGCGATATTCTTTATTAATTCACCTTCTACATAATCTATCTGTGCTTCTTTAATATCTTCTACTGCTTTTGCAAATTCTTCATCTTCTCGCATATAACGATAGTATGTACTTCTGCTTATGTTTCCTGCCTTTTTACAAGCGTGATATATTAGTCCTTGCGTTTCTGCTAACGCCTTTAATAATTTCTCTTTTTTATTCTGTGCCATTTGTATTATTTAATCTATTATAATTTAGTTGCCTTTTGTCCTGTAAACTGTTCCCACCTTTCTATTATTACATCACAATACTTTGTATCTAATTCCATTCCATAACACATTCTATTTGTTTTTTCACAAGCTATTAATGTTGAACCACTACCAAGAAAACCATCATAAATAATATCTCCTTTTATATGGTCTTTTATTATTTCACTTAATGTTCTTAATGGTTTTTGTGTTGGATGAACTCTTTTACCACTTTCGCCCTCTCTTATCATTCCGTTCCATATTTGCTTATATATTCTAACTCTTGTGTGAAAACTACACCAAGCCATTTCTCCATCTGCAAAATTATTACTATTCATTTCTCCTCTTTTATCCCAAACTATCCAACTTGAACTAAAAGGTAAAAAGTCTATAAAATAATTACCACCCCAAATAATAAAATTTTCCATCCCTAAAGACACGCAAGTATTATAAAAGTTTTTAGCAGTTTCTGTTGTATCATCTCCTATAACTTCTGAATATTCTTGATTTTTAGCTAAATTACCTGCTCCAACTTTATTAGTATTTTTATCTACTATTGAAATACCGTAAGGAGGGTCTGTGAACACCATATCTGCCTTCTCTCCATTCATCAACTTTGCAACATCACTTTCTTTTGTACTATCACCACACATTAATCTATGATTACCTAATTGCCAAACATCACCTAATTTAACTCTGCTTTCTTTTACTTCTGGTATATGGTCATCTTCTGTATTGCCTTCTGTAATTTTATCAATGTTAATATCTAAATCAATATGCTTAAAACCCCAATCAACAAGTTCATCAATATCAAATTCATTGGCTAAAATATCCATATCAAAATCACCTGTGTTTTTATTTAGTCTTATATTTAATTCTCGTTCTTCTTCTTTGCTTAAATCTAACACTACACAATCTATTTCAATATGCTTTAGTTCTTTGCATATCTTTAATCGTTGATGACCACCAATAACAGTCATATCTTTATTTACTATTATAGGGTCAACCAATCCGAACTTCTTAATTGACGCTTTTAAATCATTATACTGCTTTGTGCTTATTTGTCTGGGGTTATATCTAGCAGGTTTTAATTTACTTATTTCTATTTTTTCTATGTTCATCTAATTTTTTATTTATATGAATTAAAGCATATACTTGCGCACATACGTTTTCTAAATGTTTTATTCTTGTATACATATTAAATGACTTATCATTCTCTGCATTTAGATGGCAATGTCTACACAATCCAACCAAGTTCTCTATATAGTCATTAGTCACTTTATTCCTAGTTCTTCTTTCTAAGTGGTGTATATCTACAGCAGGTGCATTGCACATTTCACAAGGTATGTATTCACCTTCTTTATATCCAAAGAAATCAAGATATACTTTCGTGTGTTTCTGCATTTTTTTTCTTTCTGGTGTTAAAATCATCTCTTGGAGAACTAACAACGAAATTACCACCACAAAAATAACAGCCATTATTTTGCATTAGTGTCATTGTACCACAACTACAACAGAATCTAAAAGTTTGATTATTCATTTTTACAACTATTTTGATGTACTTTTTTTAATTTTGCTAATGTTTCTCTAACACAAGGACCACAACTGCTAGTTTGTTTATTAGCATTAAACACTTTGTTATATAACTTAACCATTATAGATTGATCTTGTCCTGTTATAGTTCCTTTTGTTCTGTCAATAACTTCTTCATATATCTTCATCTCATCTTCTGTAAATTGTCTGACAGTTCCATAAGGAAACATTTTGTTCAATTTATCGGCTCGTTCACTACACCCGCAATCATCACCTAAGACTTTCTTTGCAACCTTATCTATTCCTGTAGCCCTAGTTATTTTGGAAATTGTATCACCAAGCCCTTTACTTTTTTTGGTCATCTTTAAATCCTTTAAGTATTTTTTCTTTTAATTTATCATTATCTAGTATTTCAAAAACCTTGTGTAGCATTAAATTCATTCCATCTCTCATTGTTTCCATATACATTGATTCTTCACCTAAAAAATAACTCTTGCCCTTTTCGTCTTTAAATTTACAAATCTTATGCCTTCTTAAATCTTCACTATTATAATTTTTTAAGGCTCTTAGTATTCTACTCTTTTTCATTTATTAAATAGTTTTTTACATTCTTAATTGCTTTATATAGCGTGTTCTTATTTATTTTAGTAGCCTTAGCCATTTCTGATAGGCTAAAATTCTCCTTGTAATATATCCTAAATACTTCTGCATCAAACCAATACAGGTCTTTTAGTTTATCCTCTACCCATTGTAGACGTTTTTCTACTTCCTCTTTTTCTTCTGTATTTTTTATTGTGTTATCTGGACTTATAGATTCAATTATTCCTGTAACGTGATATTGATAATACTTTTTATACTTGTAGAAGTATCTGCTTGTTTTTGAATGATACTGGTTTAACATTACTCTAACCACATAAAAAGTCATCTGCTTATTTTCTATAATCTCTCTTATTCTAACAGGATCACATTTATATAGTTCCTCAATAACAAAACTTAATAAGTCATCTTTTTCTTCAACACCTGCTATATTGTGAGCAATGTCTTTCAACTTATCATAGTTCTCTATAAGGTATTCATCTAACATATTTTGACTACTGAGGGTATTTTTTCCTGTTTCATTAAATTGTATTCTACATCAGAAACTTTGCTTATATCTATCTCTGCTATGTTATCAAATCTATTGTGCAATCTCTTATAAATATAATTTAATATATTTTCATTTTTTTTCAAATCTCGTAATATAAAAGACAAGTTAGCACCACTATCAAATAAAATTGTAAACAAATAGTTGTTAGTATCTACATAATTTTCAAACAATCTATCACGCCTACTATTAAAAAATGTTCTCTTAACTTTCATTTAAATAAGTATTAATTGCATCTAATGCCTCATCTATTCCTGTGCATATTTCTGCTTTATATCCCCTTTTTGTTAGTTCCTTTTGCCAATGTAATTGTGGCTTACTTGCTTTATTATATCCTGTCTTTAATTCTATGGCTAGTCCGTGATATTCTCCTCTTGGTTCATATATAAACAAATCTGGAAATCCTTTTTTATATCCTGACTTTTTTGCCTTTATTCTTTGTGACATATGCACTTGATACTGTCCCCCCATTGATCCACAATATAAAACCTGTTGTAGTTCTAGATATTTACATACTGCCTTTTGTAATTGATATTCTTTCATCTATAAAATTTATATATTATATATGATAGTATAGGTGTTGTCATTATTATAGTTAATATATTTAAATGAGGTTCACCGCATATACCTAGCAAATGTCTTAAAAACTCTATCATACTTTATGCTTTTTACGCCACGTTGTTCCTGCTGTTGGTGAATAAACTGTTTCAAATCCTAATGACTTTAAATACTCTGTATATTCTAATCTACTACTAGCATCTAATTTTTTATATACATATTCATCCCAGTAATCTAAATACTTTGATTTAGTATTCTTATTAAATCCGTTCGCCGCCCATCTTTTAAGTCTTAGGTTTATATCAAATGTTTTCTGTAGTTCGGCTCTAAACTTAGAACCACTTTTATTTCTTTCTGTCCAATATAAGAAGAAGTCATTTTTATCTTCATCACTTATATCTTTAATTGAGTGGATGGACTTTTTAAAGTCCTCTATTCTATTTTCTATACTTTTACTCTTCTTTACTTTTACTTTACTTATACTTATACTAGCATTGCTGTCGCTATGCGGTTGCATTGCGTTCGCATTATTCCACCTTTTATTGGCGTTTTCTTTAGCCTTATTGGATTTACTATTTATCTCTTCTATATGTTCATATAGTCTTCTTGAATAAAAACAATTATCTTCAACTACAAATAAGTCAAAATCTTCTATAACCTGCTTTAGTTTACTTGCATCGCATTGTAATCCATATGCTAAAGTTTCATAGTCTTCTATACATAGTTTATTCTCTTCGCTAAATAATAATTCTAATACTGCCCAGAATATGCCATATCCTTCATATCCTAATTTGGCTCGTAGTTTTATAACTCTAATATCATTTCTAGCATTAGAGTCGTGATTAAAAAAAGTCTTTTTCATAAGTTAAAGTTTAAAAAATAGTGCCTACACACAAAAGAAAACAAAATAAAGGAATAAAACAAGTATGATGCATAGGCACTAAGAAAATTAGAAGGGGGCTTTATCGGTACTGTTATTAGTATATTCCGCTTGTTTTTTACCTTGTACCCAATCTACGAAACTATCAGCTGTTTTTATAAGTTCGTGAATTTCTATCTTTTCGTGTACTACTAAATCTATTGCTGCCTTTAAAGAACTCTGTCTTATGATACTTAATTGTCTATCATTATCTGGAGCAGGTCTATTGCTTGAAAAACTAGAATTTTCTCTCTGTATTTTAATAGTACCTCTTTCAGTTAGTTCATAGGATATTTCTTGACCTACTTCTACATAAGCATTATCTTTTTGCTTAAAGATAGCACCAATATCTCCATTATCTAATTCTAATTCAAAAACATATAGTGTTTTACCATCATTAGTTCTAAAATCAGGCTTCTTTTGTATGTTAGTAATTTTGGCTGTTTTCATCTTTTAATTTTTTATATTTAATAATTCGGTTAATTCTATATTTAGTATTTTACATAGTCGATCTGCTTCACTTATTTTAAAAGTGCCAGGAGATTTTATTTTTGAAAGCATTGTAGGATAACTCATTTGCATATACTCTGCCATTTCAATCTTATTAATTCTTTTCCTGAACATCTCATATTCTATGATGTTTTTCAATTTGTCATTCATAATTATTTATTTAAAATTACAAGACAATAATAGTTAATTTATTTTAATAGACAAGTAAATTAATTTAATAGTTATCAACATTCTAATTGTTAATAAATAAAAACAATTCTTTATTTCGTGTTAAGTTTATTTTATATATATTTGTGTCATAATCAATTAATAACAAAATGAAAATAGAACTAACTACACAGGAACAAGCAACGCTAACTATAGCACTATTAGAAAAGCGTCAAAAATACGAACAAACTATAACTAAATATATAGAGTGTTTAAACGCTTCTAAAAGCACAGATGATGTTAAGTGGTACAATCACCTTATAGAAGGAGAAAGAACACAACTAGACTCAGTTAATAATATACTAAAACAATTACAATGGAAATAAGAACATTTGATACAACTACGCCGAAGGGTTGGCGTGAAGCAATTAACTTTGAAAGTAATAACCCAAATTATAAACTAATAAATAGCAGGTTAGATTTTACTTGGTATTTTGAAAAAGAACAAAACAATGTTTAAAAAAGGAACACAAAAACAGATATTATATGATTATCTTTTAACAGGTAAATCTATAACAACTAAAACAGCAATAACAGAATTAGGATTTGCAGACCTTCAGGGGGTGATTCGTAATCTTAAAAATGCTGGTATTAGTATTAGAACAGTAAATAAAAAAGTTAATACTAGATATACTAAAGCAGATGGCTCTCCTAAGTATGCCTATGTTAAAGAGTATAGTTTAGGTCAACAAGAAGATGACTGTGAGATATGGACCTTTAGAACAGCAGAAGAACAAGCAGAATGGGAAGACTTTTGCGAAAATACTCCAATACAAGAATCCACCAAAAACTATCTTAAATCTAAGCATAGACATACTGTGAAGGGTACTAGAATTGATGATGATAGAGATGTGAGTACGCTACAAGATTGGTTACATAAGAATAGAGAATAGAAAAGCACCTGCATTGAACACATTAACACAGGATTAAGGAGATCACCTGTACACAGGTGCTTATCTATCTTTAAGTTTAGTTATTAACTCTCTAAAGTCTTCTCTTATTCCTTTTATATCATAAACTTTTTTATTGTTTTTGTCATAAGTATAATAAGCACCTAGAGATAACTTTTCCTTATATATGTGATTTAATTTACTCATAGTTTCATTAACAAATTTATAGGTAATTTTCCATTATTCAAAATGACCGCACACCCAATAGCGGGTTTTTTTCCGTATTTAGCGTAAGCCATAGCATACGCTTCGTGATCAATTCCACAGCCTACCTGAACTCCAAACACTCTAAATTTTTGACCAACATAGTGTTCACAATATGCCTGAGTGTGTAAGTGTCCTTGCACTGTGTTCATCATATCTGCTCTGCACTTAGTTCTTGCAGTACCCCCCTCGCCGTGACAGAATTGAACTCCGTCTTTTACATATCTTTCAACAAAATTCCAACCAGGAACTTCTAAGACTTCTTTATATGATTTAATCCATTTGCTTGGTATAGCAGATGTTTGAGCCTTTCTTGCTACCATTCTATCGTGGTTTCCCAAAATTACTGTTGCTTTAGGAAACGCTTTATACCAACGTGCTATTCTTTGGATCGCATACTCTAATTCATCTGCACCGCCCATACCATCAGCAGAAGTTTCGTGGTAACTAGCATAATGATTGTCGATCACATCACCAATAAAAACAACTTCATTGCAGTCAAATTCATCATATTTAGAAATACAAAATTCTAAGTATTTATCTAATGAAAAAGGTTCGTGTAAATCTCCAATAACTAGAACGTTATTTAATGAGTTGCCTTCAGATTGGCGTAATTCTTTTACTAAGTCGTGTTCGGACTTTGTTAGTCTAAGACGATATTCTTTGAGTTGTTTTATTTCTTTTTAATTTTTTCAAATCCTCTACTTCCAAAATATGCTCCTATAGTTGTTATTAGACATATTTCTAGTAAAGATTTCCACTTGTCATCTACGTTAAAATTTATTGTACCACTATCAACAAATACTAATAATACTGTTGAAACAATTAAGAAGGCTAAGGTTAGTGGTCTAATGTTAGCAGGTAACCATCCTGCTTTATTATCACTTTCCCACCTTCTAGTGATTTGCTCTTCTGCACTTGCTTGAGCATCTAAAACCATTTGCTTAAATTTAAGTTTTAATTCTTTTCGTTCTTCGTCAGTTGTTACTACATTATCAACAAGTTTATTAACATCTAAAGACATATTGCCAAATATATTTTTTAGGAAACTCATAAACAATTATAATCTATTGGTGAACGATATTTAGTTTTATTGTTCTTGTCTTTATATGCAACTAGAACCTGTTTTCTATTGTCACTTATTTTCCAACTTAAATGAATCCAAGCAGGATGAGTAGTATCTAGCCTTTCCGTTGGTGCAGGATTACCGAACTCTAAAATACATTGATCAAAGTCTAAGTCTAAATCTATTAATGCTTTGTAAATTTTTAAGTTATCCATTGAGCCACGCTTAACGTATTGACAGTCAATGGCTTCATATCTGCAATGCTGTGAATTAGCAGATGACCCTATAGCCTCTGAGAGTTCTGGACTTCTATAGCCACTTGTAATCCTAATAGAACCTACTTCATTCCTGAGTGGCTGTAAAAGGCTAGTGGCTAGAAGTCTTAATTTTATAATACCTTCTTTTGTTGGGGTATTGTCTATATTTCTACGCAATGCAGTTGATGAATAAATCAGTTCCTGCAATGTAAAGTTTTTAGTTAATCGCATTATTCAAATTTTGCTAACATTATCCTGTCTATACTTTTCTGAACATCCTTTTTAGTAGCATCTAGTTTAAACATTATGTTTGCTTTAAATCTTTCTTTTTCTTCACCGCTTTCAAAAATAATTACAGTAGGTATACAAGTAACATTATATTTTTTCTGTAGACTAGGAAAACGCCCTATGTCTACTCTATATTTTTCACAATCATCTAACTTAACAAATTCAGCAAACTCATTAGACTTATTCCACTCAACCCAAAACTCTACCGCTACTATATCTTTGGCTGTTTTATCTTCAAAATTAGCCTCTGTTAAAAAATCTTGACCACTTGCTATTCCAACAATAAAGAACAATAATGAGATTAAGATATATAAATAATTAGTTATATTCATTGCATTTTATCTATTTTATCTCTCAAATACTTTATATCCTCTTTTATTTCTGTAACATCTTCCTGTGTTGTCATAATTGTAGCACGGATCATTTGATCTTTCATATCAAACTCCATCTTAGTAACTTCTGGCGGTGGTGGTTCTGGTAACATCTTAGCCTCTTCTATTGAAGCATTTAGTTGAAACCACATCCCTACTAGCGTTGCTATAAGCACACCAATACCGCCTAATGTCTTTAGGCTAACTTCTACTTTTGAATTTTCAGAAAGTTCTTTTTTCATTATTTACAGGAGTTATCACATTTTTTACCAGAGAACTTCTCTACTCCACTAATACCAAAACAACCAAGTACAACCCATACAAAAGAATCATAAACAAATTCATTTATAACTAGGTCTTTACCTATCCACCCTGTAAGTAGATCAGCGATCATTATTAAACACATAATTGTAAAAGCAACAAAACCTATTATCGCTTTTTCATTCCAATTATTATCATCTTTAAATATATTCATCATAATTTATATTTTATTTTTCCGTTTTCTATGTATATACCTTCAGGCTTTCTTATTGCTTGACCATATATATTGTAAATTAAATTATTTTTCTTTGATTTCTCAACAACCTCTTCTATGCCTGAGTTACAAGGCAATCCAGTAGCACAATCAATATACTCTGTTATTATTATTTCTTCATACTCTACCACAGTATCATTTATAAAAAATTCAACGTATTCAGTTTCTATTATAGTATCAAAAACAACTACCTCTACTTCTTCTATTACATCTACATAGAGTGTGTCTAAAACATCCTCATATACAGTAACCGTGTCACTTATATATATATATTCAGGGACTAGCGTTTCTATCTCTACCGTATCTATAACTATTTGAGTTATGTATTCTGTTTCTATTATTGTATCTAATTGGATGATGGTTTCATATATATAAAACGGAACTTGAACAGTGTCATATATCCATTCTATAAAAGGTATTTCAATAAACACAGTATCGCAGTTAGGTGGTGGTGGCACACAATCAGCAACTGAAGTAGGAACCGCTCCATTCTCATCTGATGCATCGACACAATCTTCCCATCCGTCATTAATCCAACCATTTTGAACACATCCATTGGGAGCGTATTGAGTCCAATTAGAAGGATCATCTCCACAGTAAAAGCCTTGTGCTTGTGAACAGGTTAAACATAATTGCTGATAGTCATAATCTTGACCAAAAGCAAAAGAAGCAAT
>VTLG01003267.1_pt1 | contig 10860 bp, 12 predicted proteins | sample 4694571 | NCBI WGS metagenome assembly VTLG01 (sample SAMN12604809, study PRJNA352737) | marine metagenome | biome: ENVO:00000447; feature: ENVO:00000209|ENVO:00000569|ENVO:01000036; material: ENVO:00002151; isolation source: viral sequences binned using virsorter ... | reverse complement strand
AATCATGTAGCATTATTTTTTGAAGGAGATGTTATCCATCATTTAACCGATAGACTATCTTGTAGAGAGCCTTACTCTGAATGGCTGTTAAAATGTACGGGAAAGAGGTATCGCTATGCTTCGTAAAATAAAACTATATGGAGAGTTAGCTAAGTTTGTCGGACATAAAGAGTTCGAGGTACAGGTAGATACAGTAAGTAAAGCTGTCAGTTTTTTGGTACATAACTTTCCAGGTATTGAGTCTCACATGAGTCCAAAGTATTATCAAGTAAAAGTTGGTAGTTATGAGATTGATAAAGATGAGATTGGCTATCCAGTAGGCAAAGAGGATATTCATTTTATACCTGTCATTAGTGGTGCAGGAAGAGGTGTGGGAAAAATATTGTTAGGAGCAGCTTTGATAGCGGTAGCTTTTGCTATGCCCGTATCAGTTCCATTAGCACCTTTAAGTTTTGGTGTGGGTGGATTTACAGGAGGAACAGTACTAGCAGCAACTTTAGGTAACTTAGGAGCTTACTTAGTTTTAAGTGGTGTAAGTGAAATGTTATTTCCTGTACCAGAACCTCAAAAATTTAATTCAGAAGAAGATCCACAATTATCTTTCAACTTTAGTGGAGTACAGAATACATCAAGGGCTGGTACTCCCGTTCCAATAGTTTATGGTGAAATATTTACAGGAAGTGTTGTAATAAGTGCAGCGATTGACACTAATCAGGTAGAAGCATGACAGAAGAAACTAAAATTATTAGAGGAGCAGGAGGTCCACCAAAACCACCCCCACCTCCTTATCGTGCTCCTGACACTCTACATAGTAGAAGTTTTGCTACTGTCCAAGATTTAATTTCTGAAGGAGAGATAGAAGGATTTGCTAGTGCATCTAAAGCAGAACTTACAAAAGGATCAACAGCTTATGACAACGCAAGTTTAAAAGATGTTTTCCTTGACGATACCCCAATACTTAATGCAAACGCTTCCAATACAAGTCCTGCTGACACCGATTTCAACTTCCAAGACGTAACTTTTAAATCTAAGTTTGGAACGTCAAACCAGACTGCGATGAGTGGTATTCCTAATATTGATGAAAGCAGATCACCCACTGCCGTTGGAGTTACTGTAACTACATCTGCTCCTGTTACCAGACAAATAGCAAACACCGATGTAGATGCTGTAATTGTTACTTTAACTTGGCCTCAAATACAAGTTTTAGAAGATGATGGAGATGTTAGAGGAGATACTGTCGAATACAAAATACAAGTACAACATGATTCTGGTGGTTTTGTAGACAAAGTAGTTGCTTCAGTTAGTGGTAGAACTGCTGATGCCTACGCTAGAGATCACAGAATAGAGTTAACAAGCGGTTATACAACTGTAGATGTACGAGCAATTCGTGTAACAGCAGACAGCACAAGTGAACAAAGAATAAATGCGTTTGAATTTACCAGCCTTCAAGAAGTTATAGATAACAATTCTTCTTACCCCAACAGTGCTTATGTTGCTCTCCGTCTAGATAGTAAACAATTTAATCGTATTCCTACAAGAAAGTACCGCATTAGAGGTGTAAAAGTAAGAATCCCAGGAGCAGGAGCATCTGGAACTGGCACTCCAGACGTTGATATTGCTACAGGAAGGATAAGATACCCAACTGGCTACGTTTTTAACGGAGTTATGGGTCCAGCAACTTATTGTAACTGCCCAAGTATGGTGCTACTCGACCTTCTCACAAACACAAGGTACGGTCTGGGAGATCACATAACTGACAGTAATTTAGATTTATTTAGTTTCGTAGCTGCCAGTAAATATGCAAACACATTAGTAGATGATGGTACGGGGTCAAATACAAGTGAAGCTAGATTTAGTTGTAATGTAAATATTCAAAGTCCAAAAGAAGCATTTGCAGCAATAAATGACCTAGCTGGTGTTATGAGATGTATGCCAATATGGTCTGCTGGATCTATAACTATCTCTCAAGATAAACCAACTACAGCTAGTTACTTATTTAATTTAGCCAACGTAGGTGAAGGTGGCTTTGCTTACTCAGGTAGCAGTCTAAAGACTAGACATAGCGTTGTTGCTGTCAGTTACTTCAACATGGATTCAAAAGAAGTAGATTTTGAAGTGGTAGAAGATGCAACAGCAATATCAAAACTTGGAACAATAGTAAAACAGGTAAAAGCATTTGCCTGTACTTCCCGTAACCAAGCTGCAAGGTTGGGCCGTGCAATCCTCTTTGCGGAACAAAATGAGAGTGAGACAGTTTCATTTGCAACTTCTATAGATGCAGGAGTTGTTGTCAGACCTGGTTCTGTTATCGAAATAAACGATCCAGTACGAGCAGGGGCTAGGAGAGGTGGTCGAGTTGTATCTGCAACAACCACCGAAATAATTATTGATGCTGCTGCACAAACAACCTTACCAGATCCAAATGATAACCCAACTATCAGCGTTATCTTAGGCGATGGAACAGTTGAAGTAGGTGTTATTTCTAATATGGCAAGCCCAATTATTACTGTTAATAGCGTTACAAAACCCGATGGAACGACTGCTTCTGCTTTTTCATCAGCACCCTTGCCAAACTCTCCCTATCTCATATCTAGCACTACACTACAAACTCAGTTATTTAGAGTTGTTCAAGTAGAAGAACAAGATGATATTAATTATGTAATTACAGCTTTATCTTATGTTCCAGGTAAATATAATTTTATCGAAAATAATGTTGCACTTCCTACAAGAACAATATCTTTATTGAACGCACCAGCATCTCCTCCAAGTGCTCTAACAGTTACAGAAAAAACAGTTGCAATAAACAGCATTGCAAGAAGTAAATTAATTATTGATTGGCAGCCAGTACAAGGAGTTACTCAATATCTTGTTAATTACAAAATAGAAAATGGTAACTATGTTTCTCAAGTCGTATTTAGTAGTGATTTTGAAATTTTAGACACAGTTAAAGGTACTTATGAAGTTCAAGTATTTTCTTATAATGCAAGTCTAGAATTATCTGCTCAATTCACAAGTACAACTTTTGTAGCACAAGGTAAAACAGCGTTACCAGAAAACGTCACTAATTTAACAATAGAACCAATAAATGAGCAGTTTGTCAGACTTAGTTTCAATCAAGCACTTGCAATAGATGTTTTACACGGTGGTCGAGTTTATATCAGACATTCAAATCTTGCACTAGCTTCTGCAAATTTTCAGGCTTCACAAGACGTTATTGAAGCTGTAGCTGGCAACTCAACTGATGTTATAGCTCCTGCTCTACCTGGAACATATCTCTTAAAATTCCAAGATGACGGAGGTAGATTTAGTCCAACAGAAGCAAAAGTATCTTTATCTCTTGTTGATATTCTTGACTCTATAACTGTAAAAACTGATAGAGAAGATACAGATGGAACACCTTTCAACGGAACCAAATCTAACGTACAGTATGACGGTTCCAAAGGTGGCTTAGTCCTTACCGACCCAAGTGCAAATGCCACTGGAACGTATGACTTTGTAGATACTCTTGATCTTGGAGGCACATTCTCACTTGTCTTAAAAAGACATTTTAGTGGAGAAGGTTTTTATACAAGTGACTTATTCGACAACAGAACTGAGTTGATAGATACATGGACAGATTTTGATGGAGCTACTGCTAATGATGCAAACGCAAAAATAGCTGTGCGAACTTCTACAGATATGAGTTCTTATACAGATTTCAATGACTTTGCTAACGGAACATTTAAAGGTAGAGGATTTCAATTCAGAATTACTCTCAATACAAATGATGTTGCACAGAATATGAATTTACAGCAAGCAGGATATATAGCAAGTATGCCATCGAGAACTGAACAATCTGCTGTTATTGCATCTGGAGCAGGAGCAAAAGCAGTAACATTCACAGCACCATTTTTTGTTGGAACGTCTGGACTTGGCAATCTAAACAACTTCTTACCATCTGTTAATATCTCTCCTCAAAATATGGCAACAGGAGATTATTTTGAGCTTAGTAGTATATCTGGAACTGGCTTTACAGTTCACTTCAAGAACTCAAGTAATGCTAGTATTGATAGGAACTTTACCTACAGTGCTGTTGGTTTCGGCAAAGGAGGTTAACATGGAGAAAAATAGTTATTAGCTATGGCTGACGTTACAAATTATACAATCGAAAATGCCTCAGGAGCCAACGTAAGAACTGATCTTAATAATGTTTTTGCTGCGATCCAATCAAATAATTCTAAATCTTCTGACTTAGCTACAAGTCAATGTGTAGCTGGCATGACTTTTTTAAATACCACCACAGATATTTTAAAAATAAGAAATTCTAGTAATAATGGTTTTACCGAAATAGGAAATATAGACAGTGCTAACTTAGGTTTGCTACCCAGATCAGGTGGCACAATGACAGGAGTTTTAAAAATTGACGACTCCAATAGTGCTTCCACTCCTGCACTAAGTTTTGACACAGATCCAGATACAGGTCTATTTAGAAAATCTGCAAATAAGATAGGTCTCAGCACTGCTGGTACTGAACAGATGTTTTTTGATGCAGATGGTATTACTTTACAGCTACAAAATAATCTTAGATTTGCTGATTCAGATAGCTCACACTACATAGGTTTTTCTGCACCAGGCACTATATCTAGTAGTTTTACTTTGACTCTACCAGCTACAGATACACCAGTTGCAGGGTACGCTCTAGTGTCCGATGGATCGGGAACTTTAAGTTGGGGTGTAGCTGGTGGTGCAAGTCAGGGATTATTCTGGGAAAATGACCAAACAGTTACAAGTAATTACACGATCACAAATGGTAAAAATGCTGGCAGCTTTGGCCCAATTACTATACAATCAGGTGTAACGGTCACAGTTGGATCTGGTGAGACCTGGACTGTTGTTTAAATTATGAGCCAATTAAAAGTTGACAGTATAGTTCCAAGAGGCGGTGTTGCTTCTGGTCAGGGTGGAGGTGTTATACAAACTGTTACTGGTGTAAGCACTACGACCCATCAGCAAGTCAATGGTACTAATACATGGACAGATGTTGACCCTTCAGTTTCAATTACAATGACGGGAAGTAGTAATAAAGTAAAAATAGATGTTGGTGCTGCTAGTTCTACAGAATGGGTTGGCGGTACTGGTTATCGTTTACTAAGAGGTTCAACTGTTGTTGTAAACATGGCTGGTTATACTTGGAATAATACAAGATGGCAAATTCATGCTTGTCCAATAATAGGAATAATAGATACACCTGGTGCTGGAACACATACTTACAAAGTTCAAATAAGATGTAGTCGTAACTCTAATTTTTATTGGAATATGAATCAAGCAAGTAATTTAGGCAACTACTCTGCACAAACTTGTTCAATGACCTTACAGGAGATTTCAGCATGACCACAGAACCAACTATCGTTTGTAGATGTAACGCAGTTAGAGCTTTACTACCTGATGCAAGTTTTGTTGATCGGGGAACTCATATTGAATGGCTGGGCGATAATAAAGCTGGCACTATAACTGAAGAACAAATTGCGGTAGAACTAGCAAAATTACAAACTGCTTGGGATAACTTTGAATATGGTAGAAACCGTGAAGGGGAATATCCAACCATTGGTGAGCAGCTTGATTTATTATTTAAAGATATAGCTGCTGGTACGCTTACAACTTCTGGCAGTTTTTATACAACACTTTTAGCTGTCAAAAACAAATACCCTAAACCATGAGTACACTATCAGTCGCTACGATTAAGAGTGCATCTTCCGCACCACCAGTATTTCAGAACAGTTCTGGAACGGAAAAAGGACAGCTAACAAAGGCTTGGTGCTTATTTCAAGGAAGTGGAACGGTATCAATTACTAATAGTTTTAATGTTTCATCTATAACAGATAATGCAACTGGTAGATATCAAGTTAATTTTTCAAATGCTTTTTCTAATGCAAATTACATAATGTCAGGTTCACATAATAATTTCAGTAATGGAGTTTCTTGTGTAGGAGAAAATGGTACATATGGATTTACTACGAGTGCTGCTGGAATATCAACAACAGTTGACAATTCTCATACCGATCCAGCAAGAGTTAGAGTTATGTTTATAGGAGATAATTAATGTCAACACTTAAAGTCAACACAATTCAAGATGCAAGCGGTGGTAGCAGTTCAACTGCGTCAGACATTGCATCGGGCAGGGCAAAAGTATGGATTAACTTTCAAGGTGCTGGCACAATTAATATACGAGATTCTTTTAATGTTAGCTCGATTACTGATAATGGAACGGGAGATTTTACTATAAGTTTTAGTAATGCCATGTCAAATGATGATTACTGTGCAACAGGAATGTGTACTTATTTAATGGGAGAAGTTCCTAGATATAGGATTATTTCTGGTTATGTATGGAGTACTACAAGTTTAAGAGTTATAACTGGTTATAGAGATACATTCACTGCTGACCACCATGTTGTTGGTGTATCTATTTTTGGCGATCAATAACTCTTAGGATATACTAAAAGAAAAACTAATGGCTAATTCTGACTCACGATTTATTTACACAAATGATGATGGTTCAATCAGTATTGTTGTTCCAGCAGATAATACAGATTTAACTTTAGATCAAATAAAAGCTAAAGATTGCCCTAGTGGTAAGACAGTTTATACTGTTAATAAATCTGCAATTCCTACAGATAGGAGTTTCAGAGATGCTTGGACTTACACGGAGTAAAAAATGGGATTCGGAGTTGACATGGCAAAAGCCAGAGAAATTCACAAAACAAATATCAGAACAGCAAGAGAACCAAAACTTGCAGAACTTGATGTTGAATTTCAAAAAGCACTAGAAACAGGTGCTTCAACTACAGATATTGTTGCTAAAAAACAGGCATTAAGAGATGCTCCTGCGGACTCTGGAATTGCTGCTGCTAGTGACGCTGATGCTCTTAAGGCACAATGGAAAACTGATATACTAGGCACATCTCCATATAGCTAATGGCAATCACTCCTGGAACATATAACATGACTGTCCAGAGAAGAGCAGATCATAGTGTTCAACTTGTGTTTAAAGATAATAATAATGCTGCAATTTCATTAATTGGATATACTGTTGCTGCCCAGGTTTGGGACGAGCCACGATCTAATAAATATGCAGATTGGGGAGTTACTTATACAAATAGGAGTACAGGAACGGTAGATATAGCTCTTACTGATGTTCAGACCGCTACATTTACACCAGATGTTTTAAAATATGACGTTGCTCTTACAAATCCTGCTGGATTAAAAGAATATTATTTAGAAGGTACTATATTTGTATCAGAGGGTTATACAGCATGACTTCTGTAAATGTTACAACCACCAAAAATACTGTTACAGTAAATGAAGGTGATACCACTGTTGTTACAGTAGCCACTCAAGGCCCACAAGGGCCAGTTGGTTTTGAATTAGAGGACACCGACAAAGTTGATGGCTCTGTCATTTACTATGACTCAAGTTCTGCTAAATTTAAAGCAGATGCAACTACTACCAAACTAACACTCGTTGACGGGGGTAACTTTTAAAAATGGCTAACACAGTACGAATAAAACGATCCACAGGATCATCAGCACCTACAAGTCTTGCAAATGCTGAGTTAGCTTTTGCTGAAGGCAGTAAAAAACTCTTTATTGGTATTGGAACGGGCGGAGCAGGAGGTTCTGCAACCAGTATTGAAGCTATAGGTGGTACTGGTAGTTTTGCTGATTTATTTACAAGTAGAACACAAAATACATTTTTAGCTGCACCAAATGGTAGTAATGGTGCTGCAACATTTAGGGCAATGGTAGCCGCAGACGTACCTTCGCTGACTGCTTCCAAGGTCTCAGATTTCGATACACAAGTAAGAACAAGTAGATTAGACCAAATGGCTGCACCAACAGGTTCAGTTTCAATGAATAGTCAGACGATTACAAACCTTGCTGACCCTGTAAATGCAAGTGACGCAGCAAGTAAGTCGTTCGTAGAAGCTACTGCTCAAGGACTTGATGTTAAAGATTCATGCGTAGCAGCAACAACAGCAAACATTACAATATCAACTGCTCTTAATAATGGAGATACATTAGATGGAGTTACTCTTTCAACAAATGATCGTGTTCTTGTAAAAAATCAATCTACTGCATCTCAAAATGGTATCTATGTAGTTGGATCTTCTCCAGCTAGGGCTGCTGATTTAGCTGCTGGTGCTAATGCTGCTGGCTTCTTTACTTTTGTAGAACAAGGAACAGTAAACGCAGATAATGGTTTTGTATGCACATCAAATTCTGGTTCTGCTGTTGTAGGAACAAATAACCTTACCATTGCTCAGTTCTCTGGTGCTGGTCAGATCACACCTGGAGATGGTCTTGATAAGTCTGGGAATACTCTTTCTGTTGACCTTAAGGCTAATGGTGGACTTGTTATTGAATCTACTGAAATAGCAGTAAAACTTGATGCTAGTTCAATCACTGGAACACTTGCGATTGGCGATGGTGGAACGGGTGCTACAAGTGCTTCTGCTGCAAGAACTTCATTGGGTCTTGTTATTGGCACAGACGTTGAACCTCACTCGGATAAATTAACAGAGCTTGCCACGATGGGTCAAACAACGGCTAACTCTTTAGCTGATCTTAGTGCAACTGAAGTACAGATATTAGATGGAGCTACAGTAACCACTGCTGAGTTAAATATTTTAGATGGAGTTACATCTACTGCTTCAGAAATCAATGTATTAGATGGTATAACATCTACGACTGCTGAATTAAATATTGTCGATGGTAATACATCTGCCACTTCAACAACACTAGCTACAGCAGACCGTATGGTTATGAATGACAATGGAACGATGAAACAGGTTGCCTTGTCTGATTTGGTTACATTTTTAGAAGATGGCTCTACTTCTGGGTTCGACATAGACGGGGGAACTTACTAAAATCAAACCATAGGGAGGTGAGTCAATGTCTAACACAATTAAACTTAAGAGAGGAAGCGGTAGCGATCCAAGTGCAAGTGATTTAGTTGTCGGTGAGTTAGCTTTAAGAACTGATAATGGTAAGATTTTTACTAAAAAAGATAACGGTTCTGTAGCTGAAATATCAGGTGGTGGCGGTATAGATGATGGAGATAAAGGAGATATTACTGTCAGCAATAGCGGTGCAACTTTTACTATTGATAGTGGAGTTGTAACCGATGCTAAATTAGCAACAAATTCAGTAGTAAACGCTAAAATTGCAGATGGAGCAGTTACTAACGCTAAAATCAACATCAATATTGATGGGAGTAAACTTTCTGATGGAACAGTTACTTCTGCCAAGATAACAGATGGAACTATCGTAAATGCTGATATAAACGCAAGTGCAGCGATAGCAGGAACAAAGATTTCTCCTGATTTTGGATCGCAAAGTGTAGTTACAACAGGAGGTTTGGGTAGTGGTAATTTTACTATCACAAGCAATACACCAACAATTCATTTTAGTGATGCAAACAATAATCCAGATTATAAACTTATAGTTAATGGTGGTACTTTTTTAATACATGACAGTACAAATGGTACTGATAAAATTAAAATTCAAAACAATGCAGAAATAGACATAACACCTAATGTAGATTTTGCTAATGGCATTGACGTAACAGGAAATATTACAGTTACAGGAACAGTTGATGGCCGTGACGTAGCTAGTGATGGCTCAAAACTTGATGGTATAGAATCTGGAGCTACAGCAGATCAAAGTAATTCAGAGATAAAAACAGCATACGAAGCTAACAGTAATACAAATGCTTTTACTGACGCTTTATTGTCTAAGTTAAATGGAATTGCTGCTTCTGCTACTAATGTCACTAACACTAATCAGCTTACAAATGGTGCTGGTTTTATTACTGCAACTCTTACTAATGAACAAGTCCAAGACATCGTTGGCGGTATGGTTTCTAGCAATACTGAATCTGGTATTACTGTCACATATCAAGATGGAGATGGCACATTAGATTTCTCTGTTGCTTCTCAAACCGATAATAATTTTACAAACGCAGACCATAGCAAACTAGATGGAATTGAAGCTGGTGCGACTGCCGATCAAAGTAACTCTGAAATAAAAACTGCCTATGAGTCAAATAGCAACACAAATGCCTTTACTGATGCTCTGTTATCTAAGTTAAATGGCATAGCTGCTTCAGCAACCAACGTCACTAACAATAATCAGCTTACAAATGGGGCTGGTTATTTAACTTCTGTGGGAACATCAAATATCACTAACAATGCTGTTACTTTAGATAAAATCCAGGATATTGATCAAAACAGAATAATAGGTCGAGTTGCTAGTGGTTCTGGTGATTTACAGATTTTGACGGCTGCAAGTGTAAGAACAATGATAAACGTAGAAGATGGTGCTACCGCAGACCAAACTGCTTCCGAAATAAGAGCTTTAGTTGAAAGTGCTAGTGATAGCAACGTGTTTACAGATGCAGATCACTCAAAACTAAATGGTATCGCTTCTGGTGCAACTAACGTAACTAATACAAACCAATTAACCAATGGTGCAGGGTTTATAACAGCGACTCTCACAAATGAACAGGTGCAAGATATTGTCGGTGGCATGGTTTCTGGTAACACAGAATCAGGCATAACAGTAACGTACCAAGACGGTGACGGAACTTTAGATTTTTCTGTAGCTTCGCAAACTGATAATAACTTTACCAATGCAGATCACAGCAAATTAGACGGGATTGAAAGCGGAGCTACTGCTGACCAATCCGCAAGTGAAATACTAACTCTTATAAAAACTGTAGATGGTTCTGGTTCTGGGCTAGATGCCGATTTATTAGATGGTCTTAGTGCTGCAAGTCTTTTAAGATCAGACACAGCAGATACAGCAAGCGGAGACATTACATTTT
>VTLG01015500.1_pt1 | contig 10862 bp, 13 predicted proteins | sample 4694571 | NCBI WGS metagenome assembly VTLG01 (sample SAMN12604809, study PRJNA352737) | marine metagenome | biome: ENVO:00000447; feature: ENVO:00000209|ENVO:00000569|ENVO:01000036; material: ENVO:00002151; isolation source: viral sequences binned using virsorter ... | reverse complement strand
AAGTCATAGACCGTTTGTGGTCGGCCTCTAACTTGTATTTCTTCTCTTTGTATTAGATTCCAAGGTGACATTCTACTAGCAACTTTATCGCCAGCCACCATTTTAATTCTGTTCATTAAATAAGGTAGATCAAAAAACTTTGTATTCCAACCTGTAATAATATCTGGATGATTTTTAATCCAAAACTTCATAAACTCAAATATAAGTTCTTTTTCGTTTTTACATTTTACATAAGTTATATCTGTTCTATCGGTCTTAAAGTCGCCTACGCCCCAAGTAATAATCTGTTTGTTAGTTTGATTTTTGACCGTGATACAAAGTAGTTCTTCGATCGGATTTTCTACATCTGGAAAACCATTTTCACAACCACATTCTATATCAAGTGTAAAGATTTTAATAAACTCTTTTGACCATTCTATATTATCAGGAAACTCTTTGCCAATATATTGATAATGATACCTTTCAAGGCCATAGATTGGTGAGTTTTGTGTTACAACTTCTCGTCTAAACTTACGAGCACCATCTATATTTTTAAATGTGATAGGTTTTAGATACTGACCTTGTAGATTTTTATATTCAGTTTCTTGTTGTGTCAAGGCATACAAAGTAGGACCAAAGTCAATCCTCTCTTTGTAATCTTTACCACCGTGAATACCACGAACAAGTAATTTACCTCTATGTTCAATAACTGATTTATAAAAGTTCATAATAAATTTTGGTGGAGGATACAGGAGTCGAACCTGCGACCTCCTGAATGCAAATCAGGCGCTCTCCCAGCTGAGCTAATCCCCCTCTAAACACACTCATATGTGTTTAAAATGAAATTACATTTTATAATTGTCAAGCAAATGGGCCACCAAGCCATTATGTTTTTTTTCTAATTGTATCTGACAAGCTAATCTACTTCTCATTCTATCATAACCTTTTTCATATTCTAATAATTCTGTTTCCATAGAATCTAATTTTGCCTCACCAACTTTATGTATCCAGTTTTGATCTATTCTAACGTGACAAGTAGCACAAGAACAACAACCCGAACAATCAGCAGGTATTTCATTTATACGAGAGTCAGCATAATCTCTAGCTGCCTCCATCAAAGTTCTACCCTCGTCAACTTGAACAGGAATCTTTTCCTGCCCTCTCATAAAATAGACCGTTATCATTATAACTTCGGTACTTTAGTTTCTGTAATTAGACCTGGTGCTTTTATTATTCTACTTGTATTTTGTTCGTAAGACTTTAATATCTCATCTTTAGGATCAGTCATAAAAACAATCTTATCTTTTGATAATGTGATAGTGTCACTTTTACCAAAGGCATTATACAATGACATCATTAATTGTACAGGTTTTCCTGGTGCCATTTGTTGAGGTATGATAACAAACGCTTTGTTTAAACTCACACCTTGATCGTTCTCACCCACCTTAGCGATTACATCTTCGCCAGTAGATAGTCTTAATATCTTAATTTCACTTGACATAATATTTCTCCTTATTCATTACAATATACCACACTTTGACTAAAAAGTCAATGTTATTTCTTAGCAAAACCAATATTATCTGGTTGGCCATCTTTTTCAATTGGTCTCAACCTTTTACTTAACACAAATGTTCTATTAGGGTTGACACTCAAATTCATTAATCTCATTAAATCTCTATTTACTAGTAAGTCTGAACCAGACCTTGGTCTTTGGTCTAAACCTACTTCTACATCTTTATATGTAAAACCATTAAATGTAATATCCATTAATATAGTTGGTCTTATTTCTGATGGCTCATTTGTAGCATTTGATCTAAACACCTCACTTTTACCGTGTCTAGGTTTACTATAAGTTTTGCCATCATATTTCCATTTAACTATTTTACCGTCATCTAAAATTTTGTCAGCGTGTAAAGCACAGGCCTTTGAACCATTACCAGTATCAAACTTACATCTTACTTTACCTATATCTTCAATATCTACCGTCTCTAACCAACCACATTCTATAAGTGATTGTCTATCCCAATGTGCTCTATCCGAAAACCAATCTACAACGTTGGCCATCATTTTTTCACCATCAATTCTACCTGATGGTTCTGAATCAGCATAATAATCTTTATGTTGATAACCCTCGTAATCAGCACCTGATCCTGGACTACCATTAATTTCTAGTAAGTAAGGTTTACCTTTGTGTATAATATGGTCAACACCAACCATATAAGCTCTGGAAGCTCTAGCCGCTTTTAATACTAAATCTTTTTCATTTTTACTTAAAATATAAGGCTCTGCCTCAGCACCTCTATGTGTATTAGACCTAAAGTCATAACTACTATGAGTTCTTTTTGTGCTAGCAAATATTTTATTATCTACACAAAAAGTCCTAATATCAAAATCACTAGGCATAAATTCTTGTATAATCATTTCAGCCTCTAATTTCCACATTGCCTGTAAAGTAGCAACTAAACCCTCGTAACTTTCTATTTTAATAACACCGATACCTTGTGTACCAGTTAACGTTTTTAAAATTATAGGAAACTTACCGCCAACTTTATCTAAAGCAGTTTTAATATTATTCTCGTTAGAAACAAATGCTGTACGTGGTGTTGGTAAACCATACTTTTCAAATAATAAAGCTGATGTAAGTTTATTATCACAAGTTAACATTGCTGATCTAGTGTTTATCATAAATGCTTGTGAGTTTTGAAAAGAAGATATTAGAGATAATCCTGCCTCATCTTCTAAAGCACCACCTCTAACTATACAAACGGTGTCTCTACCTGTAAAAGTATGTTCACCGTTTTTGCCGTCATAATTATAAACGGTCAATGTATTTTTATCTTCGTCTTTTTGTGTGATAATAGTAGATTTAGTATTTACAATAATACATTTAATGCCTTTTTTCTTACACGCTTTTTGTATAAGATCAGCAGTTGTATTTTCTTTAGGGTCTTTAGAATCAGCAACCGTGACCATAGCCACGGTCATAGGCTTATCTCTACGACCTATATCTGTTTCTGTAATAAATTCTTTAAACTTTGGTATTTCCATTTTCGCCATCTTCTTTTTTGTCTTCAACTTTTTTACCTATATTATATTTAGCTGATAGCGTCCACTCTTTTTTCTCTTTAAATGGTAATACTTTTATTTGACTTAAAGGCGCTTTATTTTCAACTCTAGTTTTATCAACAATATCTATTAGGTTCCAATCTTGTAATAAGATTGATATTGTGTTTCTTCTTTGAATATCATTCTCAACTAATGTGGCCTTTTTGCCATCTAAAGCAAATAATTCTTTAAAATGTGTTATAAAATATTTACCTTGTTTGTGTAAAATATGACAAGATTGATATAATGTTTTATCTTTTCTGGATGCTACACCAATTCTTGTTAAAGTTTCTCTAACTTTTAAGAAGTCGTCTGGTTGTTTGATTGTGACCTCTAACATACTTTCAGGCGACCATTGTATTTCTTGTTCACTCATCTTTGTTTTCTCCCGCCCTTAAACAAGGACAACTTAATTTCTTCAATTTGTTTATCTGTTAATATGTTGAGAGCCTCTTTTGCTTTTTCATTACTATAGCCATAATACTCTTTTACATATTGTAAATTCTTCAATTTGGTAGATGATAACCATTTACCGCCAAATCGTTTTCTCTTTCGGATACTATTTATGTAAAAATGAAATTGTAATTTCTTTGGAAGAAAGTGAAAGCCATTCATTTCATTTGCTTGAGCAATACAATCATAATGCATTGATAGGCATTTGTTTATTATATATGGTGGGTACTTCTTTTCCCAGGTTATATCATTTGTGTCTAATAACTTCTCTTTACTAAAATTAATAGCATTCAAATAATCTTTCAATTCGTACATTATTTTTTCTTATGTTTATTGTGGCCCTTGTGACTGCCCATATAGTAGTCACCAGGTTCATAATCCCAAACTTTGCCGTGATGGCCTCTAATATCTGCCCACCACATTCTAAATTTTACGATTAATTTACGCCAAAAAGTTTTTCTAGCCATTCTATCCTCACTTAAATTTACAACTTGCCATAATTTCAGTTAAACAAGCGACCATATTTATCTCCTGATCGGCAACAAAAGCGGATTTATATTGATATCCAGCTAAAATTAATATTGCTTGAGGAACAGACTTTGTATCTAAACTAGAATATAGAGAGTCATAGATCGTTTTAAATAAATGAGAAGGCTCTTTATCTAGGTTTTGAACAACCCACTTTCTCATATCATTAAATCTTTTTTCTTTTAGTGTTTTTATGAGACCTTTTATATTCTCATTTGACATACTAAACAAGATACCACTATCTATTTTACCTCTAACAGAATATCTTTGTAGTTCATTTAATATTCTTCTAAAGTCTGGATAGTGTTTTTGTATTAATTCAGATAAAACTTTCTTTTCAAAACCAATCTTTTCATCTTTTAAAATACCCTCAACTCGTTTCATAAAGGCCATCGCTGTTTTTACCTTTTGACCATTTGTGATAGAAAAGTTAATTACGGTACAACGACTATGTAAAGCTGGTATAATCTTGTTTACAAAATTACAAGTAAATATAAATCTACAATTTTTGTAAAATGTTTCTATAAAGTTTCTTAAAGCAGGTTGAACACTATCAGCGTTCATATAATCTGCCTCGTCAATTATGACAACTTTATGGTTAGATTTTTCAGTAAGAGATACCGTTGAAGCAAAGTTTTTAATTTGATTTCTTAATGTATCAATATGACGGCCTTCGTCTGAACCATTAATTACAATATAGTCAGCACCAAGTTCTTCACACAAAGCCTTTGCTACGGTAGTTTTACCAATACCAGCGCTACCAGATAATAGTAGATTAGGTATTTCTTTTTGTTTGATAAAGTTAGTAAATGTTTCTTTTAAATCTTGTGTAAGAATACAATCACTAATTTTTTTAGGACGGTATTTTTCAACCCATAAAAAATCGGACATTATAACCTCCCTTAAAATTCAGAGTCAGGTTCTAATGCTATCCAATATTGTATAGGTTTATTTCTGTTTACAAAATGACTTATCTTTTGTTTAGAAATAGCGACATCATAATCATCCGATACCATTTTAAAGTTTTCTGCTTTAAAGTAAGCTGTAAATGTTTTATTAGTTTCACCAACAGAAATAGAATAGTCGTTAGATGACTTGTTCTTTTTATCGGTAGCAACTAATGTAATTGATTTACCATCACCTTTTACAGCGACATCTGGTAGATTTAATGTCATAACACCTTTTTGAAGTCTAGCAAAGTCATCTTTTTTTAATGTAAAAGTAACCTCTTTATCTGGCATTGTGATGTTTTTAGTAGGCGCCACAATAACAGACTTGTCAGCAAAAAAGTATTTAATTGATTGTTTAGAATTGTTATCAGCGATCTGTACATTTGAACCACCATTAAAATTAAGAGAAGGTTTTTGAAATAACTCAACTGCTCTTAAAAATTCTGGTAGATCATATATAGCAAATTCGCTATCAAACTTTTCTGATATTTCAGCTTCTGCTAAAATATTTTTCATTGTAGAGATTGTCTGTACTTTGTTTCCAGGTTTAACTAGAATATTCTGGTTAATATCTGAAAAGTTTTTTAATACAGCAACCGTATCACTTGATAGATTCATAATTTAATCACCTCTTTCATATTGTAATATAATTTAACATAGTATAGTTTGTTTGTCAATGTTATCCTTGTAGATAAGCAATCATATTTTCTGGTGTGGTTTCAATATAAGGGTCATCATCTAATCCTTCATTATTGATACCAGGTTCTTGCCACCATTTCTCAACAACTCCGTCATTAATAACTGCCATATATCTCCAGCTTCTATTACCAAAACCTTTATGATTTTTTCCTACTAGCATACCCATAAATCTTGTAAAATTACCTGAACCATCTGGTAATACTTTTACATTTTTAATTTTTAAAATTTCAGACCAAGCGTTCATAACAAAGGTGTCATTAACACTACAACAATATATTTCATCTATGCCTAGACTTTTAATTTTTTCGTAGTTATCGTCAAAACCTGGTAGTTGTGTTGACGTACAAGTTGGTGTAAAGGCTCCAGGTAAAGAAAATAAAACTACTCTTTTACCTTTAAAAAAATCATCTGTTGTTTTTTCTATCCACTTACCCTCATCAAAACTACAGCCGTCTTCTAATACAACATCACCCTCTCTGATTTTAAAATTAACTTGTGGTATTTTAAAATTTTCCATAATTTAGTTCCTCTGTTTAATATTGGAGCGGCTAGTAGGTAACGCTCCTACGTCTGTGAGTTGGTAACCCACCGTAATACTTTTATACGATAGCCGCATTTTGTAATATATCATAATACTATTCTAAAGTCAATGCTGGTTGATAGTTAGTAATTAATATTTCTTTACCTTTACCAGCACCCTTACTTTTACTAGCATTTTGTTTATTAAATTCTTTTTCAACCCAAAAATACTCGTGTCTTGGAAACCAAGTCTCTAACTCTGGAAAATCATAATAAGATAATACAAACTTACCTTTTATGTTTTTTAGTTTTTCCGCCAGTTCTTTATGTTGATGTCTTTGAAAATCTTGTACATAATAATCTTCCATTTTGTAATATGGTGGATCACAATAGAATAGTGTATCATCATTATCATACATATCAATTATAGTTTCGTATGATTCGTTATGTATTTGAGTTATACCTTGAATATGATATTGCCATTTTTTGTTAACAATTTTATTGATAAAGTGTTCATACTTTGATCTATACTTACCTTTTAAATCCATAAATGTTGTTTTTTCGCTTAGTGTATTACCACTATAACTTTGAGATAATAGATAGATGTATTTTGTTGCTCTCTCAACATCACCTAATTCAAAATCTGTATTGAAAGGTATTAAGTCTGATTTAAATAGATTAAATATATCTTTGTTTTGTGGCTCGTGTAATAATAATTCTTTTAAAAATGCTCTATCTTTATGTCTAGCACAATAAAATATATTTGCTATGTCTTTATTAAAGTCATTATAGACATTTATATGAGCTTGATCTATTTGATGATTGGCCACAAAGTAAACCCAATAAGCGCCACCAAATGGCTCAACATAAGTCTTGTGTTTTGGAAAGTGTCTGGCAATCCATTTTGCCTGAAATTTTTTACCACCTAGATAACTAAACATAATTTACCATCATATACTAAAAAAGGCGGAAAGTCAATGCTCTCCGCCTTTCTATTTAGACTACTATTTAATGTCAATAGTCTTTAGTTTTTTAGACTCTGGTATGATTTTTTCCATTGATACCCTTAACATACCGTCTTTTAGCTCAGCGCCTTTTACCTCGACATCATCACTAATAGTAAACGATTTTTTAAAGTATCTTTTAGAAATACCCTTATGGATAACTTCACCATCTTTGTCTTTAGACTTATCCTCCGTCTTTGACTCGATAGTTAACATACCATTCTCAACAGACACATTAATGTCTTTTTTGTTAAAGCCTGCTAATGCTACTTCAACATCATACTTATTATCGCCTGTCTTTACGATATTGTATGGTGGATAATTAGATACGTTTACCATATCATAGTCAAACATTGACTCAAAATGATTAAACACATCATCAAATCCAACAGATAATGGTCTTAATTGATTAAAAATAGAAAGTGCTTTATTGGTCATAAAACCTCCTTTTGTTAAGCAAAGTTTCTAATATAAGACAACCCTATAAGGCATTGTCATAATTATTTATATAATCATTATTATATAAATTTCAAGTGGTAGTTTGTTTTTCCCGAAGTAAACTACCAAAGCTCCGTTTTGCGACACCGACAATCTCTTATCGTGTGTTTTCACGCCGTCAGGTCTTATGAATTGCCTGACAATAATATATATACAACAAAAAGCGGCGTGAAATTCTTTAATAACCTCTAGTTCTCAATAACTTAGCCTGCTTTTTTTTATAATTAGCAATACCCTCTTTTTTCTTCCTACGTTTTTTTTCAGAGGGTTTTTCAAAGTATTGTCTAGCTTTTAATTCTTTTAAGATACCGTTCTTTTGAGACTTCTTTTTTAAGACTCTCAAAGCTTGCTCTAAATTACCATTTCTTACTTGAATTGTAATACTCAATTTAAATTTACCTCCTCCCCTAATGTGTAGATAGTGGTGGAGGCCACAACGCCTCCACCTAGGACTACACTATGTTTGATAGATTTAGATAACTTCTTCGTCATCTGACTCACTATCTTTGTCATCCTCTTTTTGAGCCTCTACATCAGCTTTTCTCTGATCTTCTATAATGTCTTCGACACTAGCGCCAGAGTCAACCTTTGTATATAACTCAACAAAAGAATTTTTTGTATCATCATCAAATCTATTAGTACACATTTTGATAGCCTTCATCTTATTGTCAAAGATAGCATAGGCTTGTGTAATATGTACAAGTCTTCTAGTTGATATGATCTCATCAACACCACCATCAAAGTAAGTTTTTCTGATTACGTCAGCCCAAGTTGTAAGTTTATCTATAAACTTGACATCTGATTTACCAGAAGCTTTTAAGGTATTGTTAAGTATTTTTTTCTCAATAGCAACACTTGGATAACTCTGCTCAAAAGTCACAGGAAATCTTTCCAAGAAAGCCTCGTTAAGAACATTGGTACCGATAAACTTACCGTCATCACTACCTTGCCCTTTAGTATTAGCAGTTGCTATCACGTTGAAACCTTGAGCTGGTTTTACAAACTTGTTAATCTTTTTAACAAAGACACCAGAGCCTTCAAGGATTGGTTGTAAACACATAATCTTATTAGAAGCAAGGTCAACCTCGTCTAATAAAAGAATAGCGCCTCTTTCCATCGCCTCGATAACAGGACCATTTTGCCATACCGTTTGGCCATCTTTTAATCTATAACCACCAAGTAGGTCGTCCTCATCTGTTTCAATTGTAATATTAACCCTAATCAGTTCTCTTTTAGCTTCGGCACAAGCTTGAGTAACACCCATAGTTTTACCGTTACCAGAAAGACCTGTAATAAAAACAGGATAAAATCTATTAGATTTTACAATAGATTTAATATCTGGATAATTACCAAAAGATACGAATATTGGATCTTTTTTAGGTACGATATTACCTGTTAAAGATGAAACAATATAAGCCGCTTCTTTTTTAGTTTCAGAAACAGGCGTTAATATTTTTTCAGCTTCTTTATTAGGTGTTTCGTTTTTAACGACATCACCCTCAACTGGTAATTTAAATAAAGATTTACCAACTTTGTAATCTTTATTTTTAATCAACCATTGTGGAGCATACTTACAACCAAATTTACTATTGGCTTTTTTCAACTCAGCAACGGTTAGAGTAGTTTTACCAAACAGCTTTTTAGCGTGGTCAACATACTCTTGTTGTTTAGCATTTAACATAGTGTATTGTCCTCCTTTTTTCATATTAAATATGGTATAATCCTATCATAATTGGTATAGAAGTCAAGCCATTAAAAAGCATTGTGTTTACTATCATCTAGGCGACCTCATCTATAAATTTGTTTAAAAGTGTTCTGGAAACGATTCTTCCCTTCATTGATTTACTGAATATTGATTTAATCTTACCAGGTTTCATACTATCATTTACAGCTGTCAAATCAGTATTCTCAACTTTCATTGTTTTACCATTGATTATAAAGTATTTGTTATAACCATTTTTATTAATAATAGCACACTTCTCTTTATTAAATTGTTTTTTGATTTCTAGTTGTTGTTGATGTCTAGCATCCCAAGTTTTGTACTTGTCTCTATCAATATATCTGTCCATATCCCAGGTTCTAATTCTTTTAGCTAAGTAAAAACCAATAGTATTAATTTTATGTTGATCTTTTAAAACATTTAATAATAAAGGTGTTACGTTACCATAAAAACTTTTACCCATAGTATATTGTTTTTTACCAATCTTAACAACTGGTGTGCCTGTATCTGCTTTAGATTGTTGTAATCCTTCTTCCGTATTCTCAACAGCACTAATATAATAATTACTATTTGAAGAGCCATCTGTTAAAGTAATAAAAGTTAATTTCTCAATATTGTATTTCTTTTTAAACATTGGCACAAGTTTATTCATAACAACTAAAGACTCATTAAGAGGTGTAGTACCAAGATAAAACTCTGGAGGACTACCCATTTCGTCACCTCTATCTTCTCTATAATCACCTCTCATTCTGCTGTATCTATCTTCATATTCAATACCTAAATGATATAGATACATTAGAGACTCGTCTAATTGTAATTTTTTCATTTTGTGGCTGGCAACATTAATTAAATGGAAGTTTTCAAATATACCATCACCGTGTTTATAGTTCCAAGTACCACCATCTAAATCGTGTCTTTGTGATCTATCACCTTGCTCATTACAAAATACTTCACTTGTAAATAGGTAAACTTCATAAGGTATATTAATCTTTTGACAAAACCAAATTAAATTTAATAATTGGTCAATTGTTTGTTTAATAACATCAGCCATAGAACCAGACCAATCTAACAACATAATCATACCGTGATTTTTAGCATCTGGTAAAATAGTTAACTTTTTAAATATATCATCATTGTATTTGTAAGAAGATAATTTTAAAGGATCAATGATACCTGTTTTACTAGTAGTTGCTCTCTTATAAGCAGTAGCAGATTTTTTCATTTCAAATTCTTTAACAAGATACATAACCGTTTTCTTGTTATCATTTTTAAATTTAGTAAAATCATTTTTTAACCAGTTTAGATATTTAATTCTTCTATCTTTAGAACCATATAATCTATTAAATCTGTAATTCTTCCAAGTCTCTAACCATTTTTTATTAGAATACATTATCTTATCTAAATTAG
>VTLG01012606.1_pt1 | contig 10862 bp, 6 predicted proteins | sample 4694571 | NCBI WGS metagenome assembly VTLG01 (sample SAMN12604809, study PRJNA352737) | marine metagenome | biome: ENVO:00000447; feature: ENVO:00000209|ENVO:00000569|ENVO:01000036; material: ENVO:00002151; isolation source: viral sequences binned using virsorter ... | reverse complement strand
TAACTTATGGCTTCCACAACAGTAGACACCGATACCGAACTATCCGCAGTTAATGCTATACTGGGAGCTATCGGTCAGTCTCCAATAACTACAATTAATTACGATAACCCAGAAATATCATTTATATATAACATTCTTAGAGATGTTAACGTTGATGTACAATCGGAAGGTTGGCACTTTAACACAGAAGAACATGTACCATATACACCTGATTCCACTACTAATAAGATTGCAATAGGTGATGATATATTAAAATTAGATGTTCATGATGGATGGACTAAACGTAATTATAATGTAGTTAAAAGAAATGGTTATCTATATGATAAGATAGACCATACAGATGAATGGGCGAATATAACAACAATAGATTTAGATGTAGTTAAGCTCTTTACTTTTGAAGATTTACCACCAGTATTTAAAAGGTATATAATATATAGAGCTTCTAGACAAGCCGCTACTCAATTAACAAATAACGAAAACTTAACAAAACTATTAGCTCAGAATGAATCTTTAGCTAGAGCTGCTTGTATGGAATACGAATGTAACCAAGGTAATAATAGTATGTTTGGTTTTACAGATAATTCTACTTATGTACCTTACCAACCATGGAGAAATCTTAGAAGATAATGGCAGGAATTACACAGAATATACCAGCTTATACTAGTGGTATCTCACAGCAGCCAGATCAAATAAAATTTCCAGGACAAGTAGTAGATACTGAAAACTCTATTCCACATCCTATATTTGGTTTGATGAAACGTCCTGGTAGTAAACGAATAGGTGCTGCACCATTACCAAATGTTCAAAGTAATGGTACTTGGTTTCATTATTATAGAGATGAAACTGAAGGAGCTTATATAGGACAGGTAGCTTCAGATGGTAAAGTAAGAATATGGAGTTGTAATGATGGTGCTGAAAAAAACGTTTGGTATCATACAGATAATAGTGCATATAGTGGAGGTAACTCCGATCATACATCTATCACTTCTTACTTAACACCTAGTAGTGCAACAAATACAGAAGATATACAAGCATTAACTATTAACGATACTACGTTTCTAAATAATAGAACAAAAACTGTCACTACTACAGGTACAACACCAGCTAGAAATGCTACTCATGAAGCTTATCTAGAATTACTCAGATCAGAAAATGGTAGACAATACGCTGTTAATATAGCAACACCTACAGGTAGTACTACAACAGTAAAACGAGCTACTAGGTTAAAGATAACAGCTGATACTTTAGAGGAAGTAGATGGTACAGGATCTTGTCCAGGTATCGGTACTCAAGTATTCGCTCATACTGAAACACATGCAGGTAAAGCTGGTGGAGTTCCTAGTGATGTAGCTAATTTAACATTTCGTATTACAGCATTAGGTCAACAAGGAGTATCACCTAGTTATTCTTATGACGACACTAATGCTAACCCAGATGGAGCGAATTATCGATGTACATATAGTAGAGAGATCGTCTTATTACATGGTGGAGAAGGTTGGGAGACTAACCATGCTACTACTGTTACTTTAGATACAGCTAAAGGTGGAGATGGTAATATAGGTAACAGTTTTTCTACTAATGCTACCTATACTGTTACAGTAATGGACCATGAAGAAGCTACAATTAAAGCAGATGTCAAAGCTGTTAGACCTGTACCTACACCTTTTGATGCAGATACCGCTGTTACTGCTGATACAATATTAGCTGGTATAGTAACTGAATGCGCTGGTCTTACAGTAGGTGGACAAGCATTAAATACTCAAATCATAGGTAATGGGATTTATTTTTCTTGTGCAAATGCGTTTAATATTGAAATAGGTGAACAGGATTTAATGCGAGTTATGCATAGTTCTGTTAATGATGTTACTAAGCTTCCAAACACTTGTAAGCATGGTTATATTGTTAAAGTATCTAACACAAGAATGGCAGATGAAGATGATTATTATGTTAAATTTATTGGAGCTAATAATGGGGATGGTACTGGTGCATGGCAAGAATGTGCTAAACCTGGAATAGTATTAGCATTCACTGATACTACTATGCCTCATGTTTTACAAAGACAAGCGGACGGTGATTTTTTAGTGAAAAAATTTGTCTGGGCTGATAGAACAGTAGGTGATGATACCACTAATCCAATCCCAAGTTTTGCTGACGGTTCTTCAACAATTAATAAGGTATTATTTTTCCGTAATAGATTAGCATTTCTATCTGGAGAGAACGTTATAACTTGTAAACCAGGAACATTAGGTGTACCTGATTTCTGGGTACAAACTGCATTAACTACTGCTGTAGTAGATCCTATAGATATAGCATGTAGTTCTACATACCCTTCTGAATTATTTGATGGTGTAGAAACTGTTAATGGATTAATTTTATTTAGTTCTAATCAACAATTTTTACTAGCATCTGATGATACTATCTTCCAACCAGACACAGCTAAATTAAAAAGCATTGCTACTTATAACTATAATGTAAATATACCGCCTATTGATTTAGGTATGAGTTTTGGTTTCGTAGATAATTCTGGTAAATACAGTAGATTCCAAGAAATAGTAGGTATTAGTAGAGAATTGAAGCCTACTATTGTAGAAGCTAGTAAAGTTGTACCTCATTTATTACCTAAAGATATAGATTTATTAGCCAATAGTAAAGAGAATGATACTGTCTTTTTAGGTAAAACTGATTCAGATATAGTATATTTATGGCGATACTGGAATGTAGCTGATAAGCGAGAACAATCAGCATGGTTTAAATGGAAGTTTAACAATCCTTTAAAATATCATTTTTCTATTGATGATGATTACTATTATTTAGATACTGATAATTTCTTACAAAAAGTTAGTTTAGTACAAAAAGATTCAGATCCAAGTATAGATCAAGATTCAGTTAACTATCTTATACATCTAGATAATTATACAACTATTAGTAGTGGAAGTTACGATGCTACTACTAAGAAAACTACATTTACTAACCAATCTACATGGATACCTGATGTTACTACACCTAATGGATCACTAGTTCTAATAGATATAGATTCTAATGCTACTAGAATAGCTAGATATGCTGAGTGTACATTAACTGGTAATACTCCTAATGATGACTTTACTGTACCAGGAGACTGGTCTAGTGCTACATTATATATAGGATACTTATATGAATATAATGTTAAGTTTCCTAAAATCTACCCAACTAAACAACAAACAGCTGATAGAGTTACATCTGATATAAATGGTTCTTTAATAATACATAGAGTTAAACTAAGTTTTGGTAAGATAGGTTTATATAATACTACATTAGAAAGAGTAGGTAAATCTGATTATACTGAAATATATGAGTCTAGTCTTTTAGATGAGTATGATGTATCAGATGCACCTTATCTATCTGAATATATAAAGACTATACCAATCTATGAAAGAAATAAAAACGTAGATATAACTTTAAAATCTTCACACCCAGCACCTGCTAATCTAAGATCTATGTCTTGGGAAGGTGACTTTAATACTAAACTTTATCAACGTGCCTAATCATATTCACCCAATAACGATCAGGGCTGCCTTAGAGACAGCCTCTGATTTACTTCCAGAAGACCGTAGAGAGATTGAAGAAGGACATGGGGTCGATCCCTTCCAATATTTCCTTACTATGGGTCTAGGAGCCTCCTCAGTGTATTTCACTGCACCTAACGGCAGGACTGCTGGTATGGCAGGAGTAAGTAATGATGGACAAATATGGATGTTATGTACATCTCAAGTCCGTAAATATCCTACAACATTTGCAAGAGAAGCTAAACGTTTTGTAGAAGGTCGATCTGATAAACTTCTTTGGAATATTGTAGATAAAAGAAATAAATTACATTTAAAATTATTAAAATTTTTGGGCTTTAAATTTTTAAGAGAAATTAAACATGGTCCAAATCAATTACCCTTTATAGAGTTTTGCTATGTGCATGGGAAATCCCAGTAAAGAACAGGCTAAAATTAGATATGCAGAAAAGAATTATAACTATTTTTCTAATTCTAAAAAGTTCTTTAATAAAGAAACAACAGCTATACGGAATAAATCCAGAGCTGTAACAGGTTTAAGTAGAACCTGGAGTGATATAGATCAAAAAGCATTTGAAATACAAAAACAAGGTAGAAGATTTAAACAGTCTGCCCAAATGCAATTTGCTAAAAAACAATTTGTAGATGAAGGTGGTCGTGCTAGAACTGCTGGTAGATCACAATATTTACAATTATTAAAAGCTCAAAGTGATGTAGAGTCTAAATTAAATAGAACGTTTACTACTGATTATGCTAGAGCACAGACTGCTTCAATACGTCAATATCAAAAAGCTTTAGCAAGTAATAGACAAGAGCTGGGTATTATGCCAGAATGGGGTGCTCCTGTGTTATATGCTAGACAAAGCTTATGGGAGAAGATGCAACCTGTATTACAGATTGGTATGATGTTTGCCGGCTGGGCAGGCTCATGAAAAATTAATTTCTGAGAATGATGCAACAAAATAGCGCAATGGAAAGATGGGTTTCTTCACCAACAACCCTCTTTAATCCTAATAATACAAATTACGAACAAACTGAACCTGATTTAGTAGAAGCAGTAAATGAATCCCAAGATCGTCTTATAAAAGATGCTCAGGGTATGTTTGCTCAATTAATTACAGATTCAAATAAGGCACAAGGGAGTAGAGGAGGAGGAGTATTAGATGATATAAATAAATTACTTGGTAAAGCTGATGAAGCCGGGATTATAGATTGGTGGAAGACTAGAAATAAAACAAGAGAAGCTTGGGGAGCTTATTACAACCCAGCTAAGTTTGATAATGCACTAATTATAGCTAAAGAAAAAGCTGATACAAATGCTATACTAAATGAAAGTGATAATCAAATGCTTGCTAGCATGACAGCTGTAAGAGAATTAGAAGACAGTGGTCAGTATTTAGATTTACAAAAACAATTAGCTAGTTCTCGTTTAAGTTCTATAGAGAAGAAAGAGTTACTTTCAACCTTTTTTAATAGTTATTATTCAGCTTGGGAAACAAAAGCAAGTACAGAATTACTTACCTATAGAGAAGATGGAAGTAACTATACATTAGCAAACTCTGAACTTTCTAGTGAAACATTACAGGCTTCTAAAGAGATAGACGAACCTATTATCGATATTTTAATTGAAAACGGTTGGAGTAAAAAAGAACTGTTTAAGTATGCCTTCCCTGAAATGCTAAAGAGGCATGAAGCTAGAATACAAAAATGGGGTACAGCTAAAGCAGATGCGGTCAAAAAAACTAATTATGATATAAGACGTAGAGAATTCTATAGTAATTTAAATTTAGCAGGTAGTGAGCCTGAAGATGTTGGTCAAGCTATATTTAGTTATATAAATAGTTATTGGGGATATCATGGTAATAGACAATTAGCTAAAGCAGAAATTCTACAATTGTATAAAGATGGTCGGACATCAGGTGAACTAAAACCTGAAATCATTACAGCTTTAGGAGATTATGAATTCACACCTAATGACTGGGCAGCTCAAGGAAAAACTGATACGATTAAAGTTAAAGATCATTGGCCTGATTGGTATTCTGAATTAAAAAAAGCAGAAAGAGAAATAGGGAAAGATGAGATAGAAACCTCTACTGATGACCGAACTATAGCGATTGGTAAATTTAGGATGGAACAAGAACCTGGATTATTAAATAGGAAACAACCTCCCTCTGAAGAAGATTTAAGAACTCTACAATTAGAACATATAAAACAGTTTGGAGTCAAAGCAGACTGGATAGATAATTGGATGTCTAAAGAGGAAATAAATGATATAGATTATATTGACGGAAAGGACGGTTTAAAAGAGAGATATAGTAGGGGAGACGCAATTACTCCTGAAGATATAGCTGCTATTTCAGATGTAGATAAAAGAATTGAATGGTTAGCTAGAGTTAAAGAAGGAGGTCTCAGTAAAGATCAATCTAATAAAGTTACTGCTTGGGTTAATGCACAAGCTCTTAAACATTCTACCGACAAAACATTAGATGCTGGTAAAGGTAATCCATTATTTATAGCTGTATCACAACAAGCTAGAGAAGCTTTTGGAGAGATTTATCGTGCTGAAAGAGCAGCAAATCAGAGCCATAGACAAGCTATGAGTACTGCTAGAAAAGAAATAAGTAAAAATATAAGGGATGGAGTTTACGATTCTTTTGTAGACTACGCAAGAGATATTGGTAAAGCTAGATCTTTAGCAGCAGTGAAAAAGGCATTAGGTAGTGATAAGACTTTAATTATTAGTCCAGAGCCGTGGATAGGTGAAGAACTACCTTTAAAAGAAGGTTTACAAGTTTATCTCACTGGTGAGGGTACTGTACCTGAATATTATAAATTAATAAGTAATGACTTAAAGAATGTAAATGGATATCAACTATTGAAAAGTAGACTTATATCTACAAACTTAATAAATGATGATGGTTCAAAACTACCAGAAGTAGAGAATTTAAATAAAGAAGATCAATCATTATTAATTGAGAAACCAAATGCTAGTTCTACTTACCAAGTAACACAGAATAATTCGGATATAAAATGGATGGTTGATGTTTTAAATAAAGATAAAATAGCAGAAGAACAAGTAACTGAAGAGCAACTTATAGCTATACTTAGAACTGTAGCTAATAATTATAATCAGTTAAACTCAGTTAATTCAAACTGGCTAAGGCTAGTTGAAATAGATCAAGATGATTTAAATGAATATTATAAATTAATTGGAGACGTTCCACCATATCTTCGATTAGAAAATTTAACTCCTGGCGTTGCTAAGGCATTGCTAGAAGATACATTAATACAAAACAATTAATTACTAAGGTAATGGGATTAGAAATAGATCCAAGTATGATCAATACGGAAGAGCTTGGCCGACAAGGTGAGGCTCTTAATAACTATTTAGATCAAGCTGAAGAAAATGAAGCAGCAGAAGAGCTTTTACAAAATAAAGCAATAGCTGATAAAGAACAAGCTTTAGCTGAACAGAAAGATCCTAGAGATGCAGAGAAATGGGGATTTAAAGCTCTTGCAAAAGAAGGACAATCTATCTTATCAGGTGGCCTCCAAGATACTGCATCCTCTATAACTACTTTCCCTGAACGTACAGCGGATGCATTAACTGGAGAGATAGCAAGAGAAAGAAAGGAGAAAGGTTTTTATAGACCAGAATGGGATCCTTTTGTAAACCATGAAAACCCAATAGAAACTAAAACTTGGTGGGGCAAACTATTAAGAGGTACAGTACACTTTGGTACTATGGCTGCTGCTATTATACCTACTGCTAAAGTAACAGCAGCTAGGTTAGGTATAACAGGTACAGGTATAATGGCTAATAGTTTAATTAGAGCTGCTGGTGTTGGTGCTGTGTCTGATTTAGTATCTAAAGAATCAGATGGACATAATGCATTAGGTGCCCTAACTAAACGTTTTGGTTGGATGGATACACCACTTACAACTAAAGATACCGACCACCCTATTATGATGAAGTTGAAAAACATTGTCGAAGGTATGGGTATAGGTTTAGCCTTTGATAGTACTCTTATGCTATTAGGTAAAGGTAGTGCAAATGTACAAGCTAGGATAGCAGATCGTGGTAAAAGTGTAGAATTAGAAACTCTAAGACATGGTTTACAACAATTAAGAAGGAACGAATTTGAATTCAGAGGTAGTAAAAATAAACCTATAGCAGCTCCTGAACAAGGGACTAATTTTTCTCAAGACGATCCTTTTGTTGTATGGCAAAATCAAAAGAAAATTAGAAACCAATGGGGAGCTGAAGAAGGTTCTGCTGGTAATGTAACAACTCCTGTCCAAAAAGAACGTATAGCTAGAGAAGGAAAAGTTGATCCAGAAATTGTTGAACAAACATTAAAGAAACTTTATTCTACTGAAAGATTTCAAAAAACATTAGAAGCTGTAGGTGGTAGTAGAAAGAAATTAGTAGAAGTATTTGGTGATTCAATAGCAGCACATCAACGTATAACTCAAGGTAGAAATGCTGCTGATATGCCAGCTGAAGAGTATCTACAAGAAATATTTGAAAGTATGGATGTATTCGATGCTGGAACAGCTGATCAAATACAAACTATTACTAGTAAAAATGTAGTTGTAACAGATCTTGTTGTAGGTACATTACTACAAGAAATTAGAGATAGAGGTATTTCTGGTAGAGAAATAGCTGACTTTGCTAATCTTCAAAGTATAGATGGTCCATTGGATCAGATAGTAGATACTATGATGGTAGCTTTAACTGAAGCTAAAAGAGCTAGAATCATTAAATCTCAGAATTTTAGAGAATTAGGAGCTGGTAAACGTAGATATTTAGAAGAAACACTATCTAAAGAATTATCAGATACTAGAGAATCTATACAATCTATCCTTAATATCACTAACGATAGTCCAGATAATGATTTATTAATGTCTTTATTTGAAGCATTTTCTTCAATGCAGACTGTAAATACTTTAGATGACTTCGATGCTTGGGCTCGTAAGATGATTAAAGGAGGAAAAATAGAAGGTAAACCACAGATAGGTGCAGTTATTAGAGAATTAGAAGGTGTTATGATACACAGTATTCTAAGTGGTCCAAAAACCCCTATGAGGGCTATTATGGGTACAAGTACTGCAACCTTCCTTAGACCTCTTTCTGTTGCAATAGGAGCTGGAATGAGAGGGGATGGTCTAACAATGAGAGCTGGTTTAGCTTCACTGAATGCTATGATGCAAGCTGTACCAGAATCATTTGATTTATTTAGATCTCGTTTAAATTCTTATTGGACTGGTGATTTAACTACAGTTAAAACTAGATTTGCTGAATATACTAAAGGTGATGATAATTGGGAAGTATTAAGACGTTGGGCTGAAGATAGTGGTAGAGCTACTGTTGGTGACAGAGCATTTTTTAGTTTAGCTAATATGGCTAGAAATTTAAATAATACTAATTTCCTAACATATTCTACTAAACTTATGGCAGCTACAGATGATGCCTTTGCTTATATCTTAGGTAGAGCTAAGATGCGAGAAAAAGCATATCGTTCAGCTGCAGATGCTGTTAATAAAGACATTTTATCATTTGACGAAATTACACCAGAATTACTTAGAGTATATGAAGATGATTTCTATCGTCAAATATTCGACGGTAATGGTAATATAATAGATGAGGCTACAAAATTTGCACGTAAAGAAGTAACTCTTACTGAAGATTTAGAAGGATTCGCTGCTGGATTAAACCAAGTATTCCAAGCTAATCCATGGGCAAAACCATTCTTCTTATTTGCAAGAACTGGAGTTAACGGTTTAAAACTAACAGCTAAACATACACCTGGATTTAACTTTTTAGTTAAAGAATTTAATGAGATAGCAGCAGCTACGGCTAAAGATATCGAAGCAGGTAATTTGTCTAAGTATGGTATTACTAATATGACTGAACTAGCAAATGCTAAGGCATTGCAGACTGGTCGATTAGGTATTGGTAGTGCTTTAACTAGTATAGCTATATGGTCATGGATGTCTGGTAACTTAACTGGTAACGGTCCTGTTGATAGACAGAAGAGACAAGTATGGATAGATGCTGGTTATAAACCTCGTACTATAAAATTAGGTGCAGTACAAGTTGGACATGAATCAATAGAACCTTTCAGTCAAATATTCACCATGATTGCTGATATAGGTGATGCTAGTCAATTAATGGGTGAAGAATGGACTGAACAGAATCTACTTAAAGTTTCATTACTTTTAGCACAAGGTATTACAAGTAAATCTTATCTTGCTGGTATGCAGCAGTTTGTTGATTTATTCGGAGGTCGTCCTGGCCAAGCTGAAAGAATCATAGCAAACATAATGAATAACCAGATACCTTTAGCTGGTTTACGTAACGAATTAGGTAAATTATTTATCCCTTATACTCGTGAATTAGGATCAGGTATAGATCAAGCTATAAGAAATAGAAACTTAATTAGTGAAGCATTACCTGGAGCTGATTTACCTATTAAGTATGATATACTAAATGGTAGACCTATTAAAGATTATGATCCTTTGACTAGGCTTGTTCAATTTGGGTTACCTGTCTCATTGAATCTAGTTGCTGGTCCTGGTAGAAGACTTTTATTTGAAAGTGGATATGATTTAAGATTATCTACTTATTACGCACCAGACGGTACAAATTTAACAGATGCTCCTTACATCAGATCGAAGTTCCAAGAAGCTATAGGTTTACAGAATTTAGAATATGAGCTAGATTTATTAGCAAAAGATCCTAAAATGATTGAATCTATAGAGATAATGAAACGAGATATTAGATTAGGTAATAGAGGAGAATATGAAGGAAGAGATTATTATCATAATCGTAAAATAGATGATATATTTCAAGCTGCACGTCGGCAAGCATGGGCATCCATAAAAAGTGATCCTCGTATTGTAGATGTTATGTCACAACAATTAGAAGTAAAAAAAGCCCGAAGACGTAAAACACAAGAGACCACCAACATCCTCTCTATATATAAATAACCATGGCAACAACATTCGTAGATTATACGGGGGATGGGAATGCAACGAAGGCTTTCTCCTTCCCTTCTTTTGCTTCTACTGATATTAAAGTAGAAGTTGATGGAACATTAAAAACAGTTACTACTCATTATAATATTACTAGTTATACTACAACTGGTGGAGGTAATGTAGTATTTACTGGAGGTAATATACCGACTAGCCCTTCGACAATTAGAATATATCGTGATACAGATGTAGATACAGCACAAGCAACTTATGCAGCTGGATCATCAGTTAAAGCGGGAGATTTAAATAATAACCAAACACAGTTATTGTATGGTATTCAAG
>VTLG01010268.1_pt1 | contig 10862 bp, 15 predicted proteins | sample 4694571 | NCBI WGS metagenome assembly VTLG01 (sample SAMN12604809, study PRJNA352737) | marine metagenome | biome: ENVO:00000447; feature: ENVO:00000209|ENVO:00000569|ENVO:01000036; material: ENVO:00002151; isolation source: viral sequences binned using virsorter ... | reverse complement strand
GGTACTAACGTACTCAACGAAGCATTCCTAGAGAGGTTCCCTATCACTTTCGAGCAACAGTATCCATCTACTATCTCTGAGCAGAAGATCCTTGACATTCTTAACCCTAACGATGACTTCAACAAGAAGTTAGTTGATTGGGCAGACATCATCCGTAAGACATTTTACGATGGTGGTATTGATGAGATCATCAGTACACGTAGACTTGTACACGTTATCAGAGCATATCAAATCTTTGGTAATCGTGCTAAGGCAATTACTACTTGTATTTCACGTTTCGATGAGGAAACTAAGCAAGCATTCCAAGAGTTATATGACAAGGTGGATGCAGATGTTGACTTTGACAAAGAAGTTTGATATGATTAATGCATGGAGTTTAGCGGGTTCTGTCATGGATGGAACCCTTGATGAAGATTATCCCATTATGTCGAAGTGCAAGTATGATGAGGATCAAACACTGGATCTAGCGAAGAAGTACATAGAGAGTACTTATTCACAGCATTATGCTAATGGTAACTTCCAGACCCTTGATCTCATCGAATCAATCGGAGACGCAGAAGCATTCTGCAGATCCAATGCGATTAAGTATCTTAGTCGCTATAATAAAAAAGGTCGTCCTCAGGATGACATTCTAAAGGCGGTGCACTATTGTGTACTATTACATTATTTTAGTTCTAAATGAAACTTTCAAAAAGTACTCTTGATATTCTCAAGAACTTCTCAAACATCAATCAATCAATTTGTTTCAAGAAAGGAACTGAGTTATCAACTCTATCCATTCAGAAAAACATCTTGTCTCGTGCTAATGTAGAGGAAGCATTCCCAAGGACGTTTGCAATTTATGATCTAAGTGAATTTCTATCTGGTCTTTCACTATTTGACAATCCAGATTTCTATTTTGAGAATGACAGTTATGTTGTGATCAGAGATAGTAAATGTCAATCTAGATATTTCTTTGCAGATCCTTCTACTATTGTACAACCACCAGAAAATAAGGTGGAACTTCCTAGTAAGGATATATGTTTTACAGTTGCATGGAGTGACATCTCCAACATTATTAAGGCAGCAGCAATCTATCAGATTGAAGATCTAGCAGTTGTTGGCGATGGTCAAACTGTTAAACTTGTCGTTCGTGACAAGAAGAATGATACATCTAACAGTTATGCTGTTAAGGTAGGTGTAACTGATAAGGAATTCTGTTTCAACTTTAAAGTTGAGAACCTTAAGTTGCTACCTGGCGATTATGAGGTTACTATTAGTAAGCAAAATGCATCTCTATTCAGAGACGCAAATAGAGATCTTGAGTATCTCATCGCCCTAGAACCTGATAGCAAGTATGAAGGATGATTTTTTATGGGTAGAGAAGTATCGTCCACAAAACATTGAGCATTGTATTCTTACAGATGAACTGAAGGATACATTCCAATCTTTTGTTAAGAAGGGCGAGGTTCCTAACCTACTTTTATGTGGTAGTGCTGGTATCGGTAAGACCACAGTAGCAAAAGCATTGTGTAAAGAATTAGGAGTTGATTCTTATGTGATCAATGGATCAGATGAGGGTCGTTTTCTAGACACTGTACGTAATAATGCTAAACAGTTTGCATCAACTGTATCTTTAACCTCATCGTCTAAGCATAAGGTTATAATTATAGATGAAGCAGACAATACAACACATGATGTCCAGTTATTACTGCGTGCATCTATAGAGGAGTTCCAAAAAAATTGTAGGTTTATTTTTACCTGTAATTTTAAGAACAAGATTATTGAACCACTTCATTCTAGAACAACTGTTATTGATTGCAATGTCAGAGGAAAGGACAAACAACAAATCGCTGCTCAATTTTTTGAACGGTGTCGTGGAATACTTACCGCAGAAGATGTACAGTTTGATAATGCAGTGGTCGCTGAGGTCGTCCAGAAATACTTCCCAGACTTCAGAAGAACACTCAACGAACTCCAAAGGTATGCTTCAACGGGGTCTATCGACACTGGCATTCTGGCGGTACTAAATAACGTCAAACTTGGTGAGTTAGTATCTTCACTAAAGAACAAAGAGTTTTCTGTTGCACGTAAGTGGGTCAATAGTAATTTAGATAATGATCCCAATGCTATACTGAGAACAGTATATGATAACTTATATGATTCTCTTAAACCACAGAGTATACCTCAAGCGGTTTTGATTATCGGTAAGTATCAATTCCAATCAGCATTTGTTGCTGACCAAGAAATTAATTTATTAGCAGCTCTTACCGAAATTATGGTGGAGTGTGAATTCAAATGATTATGACTAAACTAATGAGTAAACGTGACAAGATCAGAGCACAAATGAAATCTAGATTTTATTATCTGTTCTGGGGTGCAGCAACTGTTGCTGTTGTAGGTGGACAACTATATGTTGGTTCATCATATCGTGCTATGGCAAAGTCCATGAATAGATGGTTCGACACAGCAGTTGAAACATTGATTGAACAGTACCCAAAACCTAGAGGTCTATACCAACCTTTGATCCCACCTCCAACAGGTGATTTCCGTCGTGATCACATAGATCTAAGTGAGTTAGATCCTGATGATTATATTATATGGTTAGAGACAGGTCGTGAAGAAATCTGAATTGATACACTGGAGGTTACAGGCAATGTTGCGTGAGCATTCATTTAGTGATCTCTCTTACTTAGGTGTTAGGAAGGACAGTATTGGTATTCCACAACATTGGTATAATATTGATGGTCATGAAGTACCAGTAGATTCAATAGAAGAACTGGAGAGTGTTGAAGAATGAAACTTAAGACACCTCTAAGGTATCCTGGTGGCAAGTCAAGGGCAGTTCCAAAGTTATTGCAACACTTGCCTAGTCGAGAGATAACAGAGTATCGTGAACCATTTCTAGGCGGTGGTAGCATGGCTATAGAAATGACTAGAAGATTACCTGAGGAGATACCTATTTGGGTTAATGATTTATATGAACCATTATATAATTTTTGGGTACAGTTAAGAGACAATGGTGACTACCTTCACAGTGAACTCATAAAGGCAAAGAACTTTCATCCTGATGAAGATACTGCAAAAGAATTATTTTTAAAATCAAAGGAGAATTTACATGACAGTTCAAGAAGTCAAGAAGATAGAGCAGTTGATTTTTATATCATTAATAAGTGTTCTTTCTCTGGTCTCACTGAGAGCAGTTCATTCTCAAAAGCAGCCAGCAATTCAAACTTTTCCTATCGGGGGATCGAACGCTTGCCAGAGTACAGCGAACTCATCTCCAGATGGAAAATTACCAATGTGTCATATGAAGAACTCGTTTCCGATGAGACGCTAACTTTTATCTATGCAGATCCTCCTTATGATATTAAGGATGCTCTTTATGGACATAAAGGTGATAAGCATAAAGGATTTGATCATGCAAAGTTTGCTGATACATTTGACAAATGCTTATGCAATGTTATGATAAGTTATAACAACCACCCTGATATTGTTATGAGATTTTTAGAGTGGTGCCAGTATGACTTTGCTCATACTTATACAATGAGATCCACAGGTACTTACATGGAGGATCAACATAAACGTCGTGAATTATTAATTACAAATTATGGGAAGTTTGGGGGTTCGTGTACTGCCATCAGGTAGAGCACAACTATATCATACACGTAGAGGTGCATACTCTACATTTGGCACAGATATACAAAGTGCTGTGATTCAAGGAGGAGAGATCCACTGTCAAACTAAGAGTGGCAGAACTATGATCTACGAAATCAATCAACATGAAACTGGTGTTCGTGGTCCTATTAGAGTGTGGTAATGAAAATTGAACTTAAAGACTGGCTTAACTCTATCAACTTCAATAAGCAAGATCTCACTGCTGATGACCCTACAGCGATATCTTCTTATCCTCCTTACATCATTAATAGATGTTTGTCTGGTACTATTGATAGTATCTTATTTGCGAACGAGATGAACCTTAATGCTCATGTCGATAAGGACATGCAGTATGCTTTCTTCCTATATACTTTGAGGAAAAAGAAAAGGTTTTCCCCGTGGTTGAAGAAAGAACAAGTCGAGGACTTGGATCTGGTCAAAAAACACTATGGCTATAGTAACGAGAAAGCAAAGGTCGCATTAAGTCTTCTAACCAAATCTCAAATTGAATCTTTACGACACAAATATGACATGGGAGGAAAAAGATGAATGCGATCGAAGAAGTCCAATGGACTGCTGAAAGTATGGTTGAAGTTGGGTTGAAGGAACCCGATGACTTCCTTAAGGTTAGAGAAACATTAACACGTATTGGAGTAGCTTCACGTAAAGAGAAGAAGTTATATCAATCGTGTCACATCCTTCACAAACAGGGTAGATATTATATTGTACATTTCAAAGAACTGTTTGCTCTTGATGGTAAGAAAGCAAACTTAAGTACAAATGATGTACAACGTAGGAATCGTATAGTACAGTTACTAAGCGATTGGGGATTAATATCCATTAATGCTAAAGAAGTTATAGCAGACGTAGCACCTCTAAGTCAGATAAAAGTCCTTGCTTATAAAGAGAAAGGAGACTGGACATTAGAGAGTAAATATAACATTGGAAAGAAGAAAGAGGATTAACCGAACTTATAGTATCGGTTTATACCATAACGCTTTTTTATAGTTCGTGCTTAAATAGTAGTGTACGCTTCGGGTACACAAATTAAACACTCGCTTATTTAAGGAGAACTACTATGAACTTAGCAAGATATCATGCTGCAAATCTTCCAGAACTTATAGAGAAGATTAATCGTAACAGCATAGGAATGGATGATTACCTCAATCGATTCTGGGATGGAGTAGACACTACATCTAACTACCCACCATATAACATTATCGAAATTAACAATGTTGAATCGAGGTTGGAGGTTGCCTTGGCGGGCTTCAAAAAAGATGAGCTCAAAGTCTTTACGGAGTTTGGAAAATTACATGTCGAAGGCACAAAAGAAAAACAGGAGGATGATAGAACTTTTAGACATAGAGGAGTGGCCGCTAGATCCTTCTCTAGGGTCTGGTCACTCTCAGATGATACCGAAATACGAGGAGTCGAATTCACAGACGGATTGCTCGTGGTTAAACTGGGAAAAATAGTTCCAGAACATCACGCTAGAAAGGATTTTATCTAGTCCTACATAGGAGGGGTTGACAAACGTTGACCCCTCCTTTATAATGTTTATATAAGAGCTAGCAAGAATGGCAAAAAAGAAAGAACCAATTAATGTAACTCCTCCTAAAAATCAAGTATTAGTCAATACAGATCGAATCAAGATCATGGTATTGTTTAATGGTGATAGTGTTATTTGCGATTTACAAGAAGCAGTTAATAAAGAGACTGGCGAACGTCAAGCATACATTATGAACTACCCATATAAAGTTGAGTACTCTCAACCTAATATGGATGGCACAGGTATAGTTGTAGATCCAGAAGTTAAAGTACATTACTCACCATGGTGTCCTCTTTCACCAGAAACTAGGATACCTGTAAATCATAACATGGTTGTAAGTATTTTAGAACCTGTACCTAGTTTGCGTGATACATATATTACCAACGTACAAAAAATGGGTGGCAATATAGCATGACCGTAAAACTTTTGTTATTGAAATCTGGTGAAGAGGTTATATGTGATGCACAAGAACTTGTAGATCCTGAGACAAAAGAAGCTATAGGATTTAAGTTACATAAACCTTTCAGATTAGATATTGTTTCTGATGAAGAAGGTATTATACTTGACAGAAAGAAAGGTTATCAAGTATCATGGTTTCCATGGGCACCTTTGAGTAAGGATCAAAATTTTTACTTACCTGGTCATCATGTATTAACAGCATACGATCCTCTTGATTCTATTGCTGAACAATATGTGGAAGCTATTAAAGAAGAAGTTTATGAAAAGAATTTCAAAGCTCATGAAGATGCTATTGCTGGTGGCAGTGGTGATGATTTAGACATGGAAGAACTGTTTGCAGAAGCAGAAAAATTATTGGAGGATGATGATGGAAGTGATGGTAGTGATCCTACGATCGGGGATACACCTGATATCGAAGGTGGAACAACTGGAGGAGGAACCGAATTGCCACCTACAGGATCCGTACCTGATAAAGGATGATGGTACACTAGAACCATGGCCACGTTACACAACTGACACAGACGTGTTGCTATATTCTGAAACTCTTGCTACAATAGTAGAACCAACAAACGAAATCAAAAAGAAATACGAGATCGTTACTAAATGAGTTTCTACACAAACATACAAATGGTTGGAGACAACTTACTTTACCTTGGTTACGAGAATGGACAACGTATTCAACGTAAGTTTAAGTTTTCTCCAACACTTTTTATTGTCACAGATAAAAAGACTAAACATAAAACTCTTGATGGTAGATATGCCAAACCAATAAGGTTTGAATCAATCAAAGAAGCACGTGCTTTTCGAGAGAAGTACGCTGATGTACAAAATTTCGAGGTTCATGGTTATGACAGGTATCTCTATCAATTCATATCGAAAGAGTTTCCGAAGGAAGTTGATTACGACCTTAAAGGTATTAAAATTACATCTCTTGATATCGAGGTGGCATGTGAAAATGGCTTTCCTAACGTGCAGGAATGCTCGCAACCTCTTCTTAGCATTACAGTCCAAGACTATATCAGCCGTAAGATCAAAGTATGGGGTACCAAACCGTATACAAACAATCGAGATGACGTTGAGTATATACTGTGCGACGGTGAAGAACATCTTCTCCGTTGTTTTCTTGACTATTGGATTACTAATTTCCCAGATATTCTCACTGGGTGGAATGTAGAACTTTATGACGTACCTTATATTTGTGGTAGATTAGAACGTCTATTTGGTGAGAAAGAAATGAAGCAGATGTCTCCATGGGGTATCGTGCATAGAGAAGAGATGGAGATAAAAGGTCGTGAACAAATATTGTACAACATGTATGGAATCAATGTCGTAGATTACCTTGATCTATACAAGAAATTTACTTATACTAATCAGGCATCATATCGTTTAGATCATATTGCTAATGTTGAACTCGGTCAACAAAAATTAGATCACAGTGAGTTCGAGAACTTCAAAGATTTCTATACAAAAGATTGGCAGAAATTTATTGACTACAACATCGTTGACGTGGAACTTGTGTCTCGTCTAGAGGATAAGATGAAGTTGATAGAACTTGCCATTGCTCTAGCATATGATGCTAAGGTAAACATAAGAGATGTATATTATCAGGTGAGAATGTGGGACACTATCATCTATAATTTTCTCAAGGATAAAGGTGTAGTTGTCCCCCCATCAAAACGATCAGACAAGAACGAAAAGTACGAAGGTGCATATGTCAAAGAACCAATACCAGGACGCTATAATTGGGTGGTCAATTTTGACCTCAATAGTCTTTATCCTCATCTTATTATGCAATATAATATTTCCCCAGAAACCCTCGTTGAACGAAGACATCCGACTGCTACCGTTGATAAACTCCTCGCGAAAGCAGTTAAAATAAATGGTGATTATTGTGTAGCACCTAATGGTGCACAATATCGTAAGGATATACATGGGTTTTTACCTGAGATCATGCAGAAAATATACAATGAACGCACGTTGTATAAGAAAAAAATGCTTAAGGCAAAGGATCAGTATGAAAGAAATCCATCTGCCAAATTAGAGAAGGATATCAGTAAATTTAATAACATCCAAATGGCACGTAAGATTCAATTGAACAGTGCCTATGGTGCTATTGGTAATCAATACTTTAGATATTATAATTTACGTAATGCTGAAGCAATTACCTATGGTGGTCAGTTCAGCATTAGGTGGATTGAAAACAAAATGAACACATACCTTAATAAGGTATTAAAAACTAAAGGAGAAGATTATGTCATTGCTAGTGATACTGATAGTATCTACCTCAATATGGGTCCTCTGGTCGAGACTGTATACAAGGGGAGAGAGAAAACTGATGAGAGCGTTGTTGGGTTCCTTAATAAGGTCAGTGAAATGGAACTTGAGCCTTATATTCAAAGTTCTTACGAAGAACTGGCCGAGTATGTCAGTGCCTATGACCAGAAGATGATCATGAAACGTGAGAACATTGCATCGAGTGGTATCTGGACAGCAAAGAAAAGATATATGCTCAATGTTTGGGACTCAGAAGGTGTAAGATACAACAAACCCAAGCTGAAAATGATGGGGATTGAAGCAGTTAAATCTTCTACACCTGCACCATGTCGTACTGCTATTAAAGATGCCATTAATATTATGATGACAGGCACAGAAAAGGATTTATTATCCTTTATAGATAGATTTAAGGATGAATTCAATTTGTTACCGCCTGAGGACATAGCATTTCCTAGATCAGTCAATGGACTACGCAAATTTAAAGCGTCAGGAACCGTGTATACAAAGGGCACCCCTCTACATGTTCGTGGAACTTTGCTTTATAATTTTTATATCGCAAAGAACAAACTCCAGTACAAGTATCCGTTAGTTCAAGAGGGTGAAAAAATAAAGTATATCTATCTTAGACGACCAAACAAAGTTAATAATGAAAACGTAATCTCTTTCCTTAATACATTCCCACGTGAACTGGGAGTGGAAGGGCAGATAGATCGTGATGCCCAATTTAAAAAAGCATTTCTCGACCCTTTACGAATCATCACAAATGTGATAGGATGGGAAACAGAGAAAGTATCTAACCTTGAATTTTTATTTGCATGACTTCATCATTTTTAAAAGGAATTGTCAAAGAGATTGACAATGAATACGCAGGTCTTCTATCTGAAGGTGGCGTAGGTGACATTGAATCATTTGTTGATACGGGATCATATATTTTTAATGCTCTTGTAAGTGGTTCAATCTATGGAGGTGTACCCTCTAATAAAATTACTGCACTAGCAGGTGAAAGTGGTACAGGTAAAACTTTCTTTGCTATGGGTGTTGTACAAAATTATCTTGCAGAGAACCCTGATGCTGGTGTAGTTTACTTTGAATCAGAAGCTGCCATCACTAAACAGATGATTGACGACCGTGGTATTGATGGTGGACGTATGATCCTTGTACCAGTCACTACAGTACAAGAGTTTCGTACACAAGCTATACAAATACTAGACAAATATCTAGCATTAGACATAAAAGATCGCAAACCTATGATGTTTGTGTTAGACTCATTAGGTATGCTTTCAACATCTAAAGAACTAGCAGATAGTGCCGAGGGTAAAGACACTCGTGACATGACTAGAGCACAAGTTGTTAAGGCAATATTCCGTATTCTTACATTAAAATTAGGCAAAGCAAATGTCCCTTTACTTGTTACAAACCATACGTATGATGTCGTTGGAGCATACGTCCCCACAAAGGAAATGGGTGGCGGTTCTGGTCTTAAATATGCTGCTTCCACTATCATCTATCTTTCTAAGAAGAAAGAAAAAGACGGTAAAGATGTCATTGGCAACATTGTCAAAGCAAAGGCTGCTAAGTCGCGTCTAACAAAGGAGAATGCAAGTGTCGATACACGGTTATACTATGATGCAAGGGGACTTGACAAACATTACGGACTACTGGAGTTGGGTGAGAAGTATGGAGTTTTTGAACGTAAGGGGAACCGTATTGTTGTTGGCGATTCTAGCGTCTATCCTTCTGCTATCCTCAAAGATCCTGACAAATACTTCACAAAAGAAATAATGGAAAAGTTAGACTGGGCTGCAGGTCAAGAGTTTAGGTATGGATCATGAGAGACGATTTATTTGCAATACCTCTAAGAAAATATAATATAGAAAATAACGAGGATTTTATATCATATGCTGATGGAGTGTGGAAAGAAAATAAGTTTTCATTACCCTCTCCATTTTTGATGGGGATTACACAACTTGATCCTCATTTAGGTCAAGTGTATACTGATACAGTAGAAACATTTCTTACTGAGATTGGATGTTATGAGACTCATACATGTAATGTAGATGCTATGATTCTAAAAGTCTTAGAGAAGGGTGAGTGTTCTGATAGATTGGACACTTTACCAAGTCATTATACAATGATACATTATATTGATGTTGATGATAAAGATTCTTCAGATGTTTTTCACCATCCATGTAGGTCAATACTAAATGCTTTGCGACCTGCAGTAATTGATGAGTGGAAAGATGCAGCAGGGTTGTATATTAATAAAGGAGATGTTATAATATTTCCATCCTTTATAGAACATAGTACTCCTCCAGTTAAAACTAAAAATAGGGTTACTATAACACTTCCACTTGTTTTAGAATTGAATGAATAAGGTAGAACAATTAATATTAAAGAACCTAATCCTTGATGAGGTGTATGTACGCAAAGCATTACCCTTTATCAAGGAAGAATATTTTTCTGACAATTTAGAAAAGAACTTATTTACTGTTATATCTAAATACTTTTCGCAGTATAACGCTCTACCTACTAAGGAAGCTTTGGAGATTGAAGTTGGTCAATTGGATAGTATATCTGATGAACAACATCAAAGTATTCTTACATTGATTCGAGATATTGATAGCGAAAAATCTGATCCTGAGTGGATTGTAGATACAACAGAGAAATGGTGTAAGGAACGTGCAATATATCTTGCTCTCATGGAGAGTATTAAGATAGCAGAAGGTAATGATGATAAGAAAACTCCTAATGCTATACCAAATATTTTATCTGATGCCTTAGCAGTTAGTTTCGATAATCATATCGGACATGATTACCTACAAGACTACGAAGAAAGATACGAATTCTACCATAAAACTGAGGACAAGATACCTTTTGATTTGGAATACTTCAACCGTATCACAAAAGGTGGATTACCTAATAAAACTCTCAACATTGCTCTTGC
>VTLG01017219.1_pt1 | contig 10863 bp, 12 predicted proteins | sample 4694571 | NCBI WGS metagenome assembly VTLG01 (sample SAMN12604809, study PRJNA352737) | marine metagenome | biome: ENVO:00000447; feature: ENVO:00000209|ENVO:00000569|ENVO:01000036; material: ENVO:00002151; isolation source: viral sequences binned using virsorter ... | reverse complement strand
CTGCTGGTACTCTTCCTTCCTGCGCTTTAGTGTAAGCACCACCATATAATGATGCTAGATTTCGATTCAAATCCTTCTGTGCTTGTTCCATTGATTGGGCTGCAAAGATATCTCCTCTGCTTCCACCGCCTGGCTGGTAAAGAACCTGTTTTCCTCTTACATTTGCAAGAGCCTTATTCATTTGGTCTTCAGCCTGTTCTCTATATGCTGAAGCCATATCTCCAAATGGGCCAGCTTCATAATCAATATCACCTGACAATAGACCACCATACTGACTCTCATCGAAGGGGGTTAGTCCAGCATACTGACCCTGTGATAATGGTTGGGCAAGATTTGCACTGTATTCCATTCCACCAAGGCCATAACCTAACCCACCAGTTAGCCCTGCTCTTGCTTGTGCGCTTAATTCATCTGGAATTCCACCTGTAGCATACCCAGTTATAGCCTCTTGTGCTGCCTGTTGGGCAGGATCAAACCCTGCATATGTCTGTGATGGAAAGTATGAGGGAGCATATTGCCCACCAGAGTATAAATTACTAGCGGCACCAAAAGCCCCCACAAGTGCAGGTAGTTGACCAAGCCCTTGCGGGTAATCTGAAGTTGGATACTCCTGTCCACCGAACTCAAATGTATCGCCTTCCATCCCAGGCATTACACCCCAAGGATTTGTTTCTGTTTTAGTTACTCTGCTTCCACCTGACATAATTTATTCCTCTGTTAGAACCAACGTACCTTGTATCCAGTATCAGCACCACCGCCACCACCGCCACCACTTGAGCCACCAAAGTGAACAGGTATAATATTCGGGCCAGAACTTGAAGGGATACCTAAAATATTTAGATCAAACTGCAATGATGCTGCTAAGTCAGCCTCTCTTTGTTCTTTAGCTAATCTTAACGCTTCTTGTAATGCTTCTTCTGCAGCAGTTTGCTCTTGCTGTTCTTTTACTGCCGCTGCTAATTGCTGCTGTCTAACAATTTCTCTTTGTGTTGCCTCTTCTGCTTGAATTCTTTCAAGTTCTTCTTTTTGTCTTTGCTCTTCTGCTTGCCTCTCTGCTAATTGCATTAACTCTTGCATCATAGCATTTTGTCTAGCAAGCAACTCTCGCTGCCTTTCCTCTTCTAAGGCAAATGCTGCTGCTTCCTCTTCCAGCCTTATGCGCTCTACTTCTGCTGCTGCTGCTGCTGCTTGTTCTTGCCTTATTCTTTCTTCTTCTTGTCTTTGTTGCTCAAGAAGCGCATCTGCTGCTACTTTAGCATCCGCCGCCTGTTGTGCGGCCAGCGCATCTGCTGCTTGCTGGTCGGCTAATGCTTGTGCTGCTGCCTGTTCATCAGCTAATGCTTGAGCCGCTGCTGCTGCCTGTGCCTCTGCAAGACCTTGATCTATAGCTGTACCTGGCCCAATATCAATCCCTATTCCTTCGCCTTCGCCCCCGCCTGTACCTGCGCCTGCGCCTGGGCCGACTCCTGAGCCAGTTCCAGGGCCTTCGCCTGTGCCAGTTCCGCCACCTGTTCCACCGCCAGTTCCACCATTATCGGGATCAACCCAGGGAGGTGCAACATAAGGCGGTATTACAGGAACAATAGGAGGAGGAGTAGATTCCTTCTTTATCCAAGGCGCAAGATCAGGGAGCCACTGAGGATTGAATGTAGGGTCTTGCTCCATGTCAAGTAATTCCCACGGCTTAAACTTCATGAGCGCAGACCAGTCTCCTTTCGCGCCAGTATAAGTGGGCAGGGGGACAGGAGTTCCAGGATCATAAGGATTAACAACTGCCATTATTGCATCCTCGATTTCAAGTCTTTAGTGATTACCATATATTTATGTTCCCAGTCTGTTAGCTTCTTTGCCATTCCTTTTCTTGTCCATGCTTCCAGGGATGAGCAGTTATTACTTAATGCGAATCCTTCAACCAAAGGAAGAAAGCCATACCATTTACTCATGCCACGGCCATCTTTACCTGCTATTGTGATGACTCTTAATACTTTCTTTCTTGGATAGGTTATAATCTCTGTAATCATAGCAGCGATTACACCTTCAGATAAAGCCACCCACAACTGCATCTGGCCAGTTTTAAGAGGCTGGACTAAATCTTCAGAGAGAATTTCTCCCTCTGAATATTTTAATGCAGCATCTATAAGAGGAACTACCTCATCCCATACTACCTCTAGGTCATCAGGCTGTATTAAAACAACTTTACAGTTTGTTCCAGCTTGTACCGTACCAATAAATTCCTTCGCCCGAGCCTGGATTCCAGTCTGATCCATCTGCGAATCTAATGTCTCCTGTTCTTGGTCTTGCCGGTGCTTCATGTATTCTCTCTAATCTGAAGGTTGCTTGGTTTAATAGAATATCCCCCAGCCTTTTAAGTTCATCAACAACATATTGTCCTAAATCTTCTGGATCAATAGGTGGAGGACCGGGCTCATAATGGGTTACAGACCTTTCCACCCTGTCTACATGAGTAGCCATCAGTTCATAGTGGAGCCTCTATTCCCTGCATTTTTAACGTCCAAAGAATAGCCGTCCAATCTCCATGTTTGATCCCCGGTGGATTCAAATTTCACACCTATATATTTTCCAGTCACCCTGACAGGAACCTTTGATTGTGAGTCAGGATTAAAGGTATATGGGCCTTCCCACGTAATACTTTCCTCTGTTGACATCTGTGCGCCTACATAGACGTTCACAGTGTTAGCATCTGAGGATGACATCTTAGGCCAGACAGATAGAACTTTCTTTACTGTTGATGGATTAGGTTGCCCTGACTCATCCACAGTTAATCCTGTTCTCTCAATATAAGAAGTCATATTAGTACCATCTTCTGTATTTCCAGTATTGTGTCTATACAACTTAGTATCAGTAGGGGATACCATAACTAATGACTTACCAGCCGTGTTGAAGAAAGAAGATGCACCAGCCTCGCTCCATTTCTTAGTATTATTAGCCCAGGTCGTTGTATCAGCAGACCATGAAGCAGAAGCAAGAGGATCACCCTCGATGCCAAACGCCATAAATCCTAAGTCTGGAAGATCACGCTCTGTAAAAGTATTATTTACCCAGTTCCATACCAATGCTTTATCACACTGTACATTAGTTACATTAGATGAAGATACATAACAAGCATACATCTCAGTAGCACCATAGTCAGCAGCAACAAATGACTTTCGTACTTCGTCACCATTCATACTGCTAAACAGATAATCTCTCATTTTGTGTGGCAAGATAGACTGAACTTTCATTCCATCGTTAATATAGATATCGCCATTACCAAAGATAAAATGCTTGTCACCAAATTCAGCTACGCAGTTCTTGGATACTGCGCCAATCGTTGGCGATAATTGACGAAATGCAAAGATAAACGGAGAACCAACATACGACATAGTATAGATCGAGTCCTCTTTATATATCATAAACTTATCTGCAAGAGGAAGACCATCCAGTATGGCCCCTTTTGAATCAGCTAAATCATACTCTCCAGCATCGACCGTAGCCGAAGTTTCATCCCAAGACGATGGCACAGCTTGTGTGGCTGCTTCATGCGACCATTTAACTAATCTAGGATATGCTACATTAGGTGACCCAGATGAGTCTACTACATTAAGAGCAATCAGGAAAGATTTAAATGCTCTTATAGCATAACATTCTTTACTGGCTGGCCAGTTACTCAAGTCTGCCATCCTAGTAGATACAGTTGGCAACCCATTACTCCCTAATGCCCAGAACTGTGGATCATCAAAGCCATTAGCCATTACCAGTACCCCACCTAAAATGGTGGATGTCCAATTCTCTCTGGCAGTAGCGTTATAGTCCCCTGATGATCTAGTTATATCAGTCCATGACGAACCATTATGGACGTAGATTTTAGCTAATCCACCTATGATCCAATAAGATGTTGAACCAGCAAATAGATTTGTAATATGATATGGCGCAACTGGACATGAGGCCATAACCTCTTTATAGCCTGGGATCTTTTGTATAGCCCCATGCTCTGCCCTTATATTATTACCATCAGTCCAGACGTTATTGGGCAGTTGCCAAGCATTAATATCTTTGACAATCCCAATCTGCCCGACTTGATCAATCGGGATTAAAGCCATATTAGGGCTTTACCGGCCAGCTAACGGCTTTTACTTCTGCTTCGGTGGATAATCCAGCCGGAAGATCACGCAAGTCCTGACGATACGTTGTCATTGCTTCAGATAGGGTTACGTCCTGAAGGGCGTACCAGTCTGTAGAAGCCAATTTACTGGTGCGGTCACCTCTTAATCGTGCAATTGCGCGATCAAAAGCACCTGCTGCCCATGCGGCCTCTTCCGCATCTCTTTTTGTTTCTTCTTCCGGCGTGAATTGGATTCTTACACCGTTCACCATTTTGTGTCTTGCCATCTAAATTACTCCTAAAATTAAGAAATACCATACATCTGGATTGTGCCGATAAAGTTCCCACCATCACTCATTTTGAACCTAATATCATCTATTGCTGTGGTATCGTTTATATATCCCGCTACAAAGTGATCCCTAGCTACGCCACTTGTTAGAACTCTGGAATAAAAGTGCTTTACAAAAGTTGTAGATGCTGGATTAAATAAATGCATAATCCCATCATAATTATCATCAGCACCATTGCTACTATCAAATCCTAAATTTTGAAAACTTGCTGACTGTGCTAGATCATGGCCGGTGGTATATACTAATCTATCGTAAGTCGCACTGTCAGCTTCTAGTTTTGACGCATAGAAATGTGTTGAAGTTATGAGACTTACATCATAATCACCACCGTCATCATCTGTAGCATTAACTTGAAATTGAAAATCAACTTCAGAACCAGCATGATCAATATTTGTAAACACAAACATATACTCGTCATACGCACTTGTTATCCCAGACGAAAAATCCATTTCAGTTACATTAGACGCAGTGGTGTTTGTTGTGATTAGTGTTGGTATACCCATTAGCCTACTCCGTACATGGAAATGACGGCGCTGAATGTACCGCTATCCATTTGAAAATTTATAGCATCTATGTCGTCAGTTGTATTGAAATACCCACCTACACAAGGACTCATGGCGTACTTATCTGAAGCATCGTAGAACATAAATTGACTTCTAGAATAAAAATGTTTCACATATGTTGTATTAGAAGGGTTAAATAAAAATAACTCGCCACCACTAGAACCGTCAGCAGACGCCCCATCATTTGTATGATTCAATTTTTGATAGCCAGTTCCCTGCGCTGTATCGTTTGCTGCGTCGTACGATAGGGCTGCGTTGGCGTCGCCCTCACTATGTTGGGGATTTAAATAGGTTGCAGTTTTAGTTACATTGTAATTAGAACCACCATCTATACTTCCATTAAATTGGAATGACGCATCATTTGCGCTTCCATTTACGTTATGCCACCTAAAAATATATAGTTTGTAAGTATTGTCTATCTTAGAAGTAAAGGCAGAATTAGAAGCACCTGACGGTGTATTAGTTGTTAAAAGTTTCATTGCCATCAGTTTTTTACTCCCCACATTTTGATTGTGCCGTCAAAGTTGCCTGATGAGGACTTAAATTGAATATCATCGACTGCTCCAGTAACATTGATATATCCGGCAGTGTACATATCTGTCGAATAATCAGAATAATGGCCATTCTGGACACGAGCATAAAAATTCTTTACATAAGTTGTACTAGATGGGTTAAATAAATGCAGTTCACCAGCGAACCCCTGATCTGCATCGTTTGGCACATCATCCGTTAATTGCTGAAACCCAGTACCTTGGGCCTGATCGTCACCAGTCCGATACCCAAGCGCCGCGGCACTATCCGCTTCATCATGGTATGCCCTATAGACTGTTGATGTAATAGCTTCGTTATAACCTGATTCTCCCGAAACATTTACTTGAAATCCAAAAGTAGTATTATCAGTTTCTGCATTTATATTATAAAACTTGAAAATATACCCCCCGTAAGTTGAATCAATTCCAGACGTAAATGATATTGTCGCAGAATCGGAAGCAGTCTGCGACTGAATCAGAACTACATCTCCGGTAGATGCTCCGGCCACTCCCATAATGGCGGCTTTGTTTGCTCCTAATGGCATAATCTATCTCCTCAACCCATGTCCAGACCAGCAGCAAACCCATACCAGATTGTTCCTGCGTCTACTGTTGTAAAAGTTAATACATCTACCCCGCTTGACGTTAATGATGGTTCTGAACCTCCAGCCCAATCTACTGAACCCGGCCAAGCTGTTCCACTATTAGATGCACCATTGGTAAGTATTAACGTGAATGAACAGGACTTACCTGTAGCAGATGGATTAGTAAATGAATAAGTCGTTTCTGATGCAGTCTGTGTAGCAGTTACAACATTTCCAAGTGTAAGGTCAATAGTCTGTGAGCCACCCCCAGTATTACCAATTGCATTTACTGTTTCCGCGTAGTCGGTAAATCTCGGTCTGCCTATAACTTCATCAGCACAGGCAATACCACCACCCAGTGTCATATCACCATTAACATCCATTGATATTCCAGCAGCAGTTCCGTGCGCCACACCACCACCTATCTCTAGCTTATCTGTTCCGTCATCAATACCGATGCGGAAGTCAGCAGCGTTACCGTCAAAATTAAGATAAGTATCGACGGCTGCTCCATCACCTATAGTAACTGTGTCGTCAGTGATGCTTAATATTTCATTTGTTCCGACAGTAGAGCCTTCACCAATGATTAGCTTATCAGCACTATCATCTAAAGCTATATGAAAATCCTTAGCATTACCGTCAAAAACAATGGCTGTATCAACTGCAGCCCCATCACCCAGGGTTACTGTATCATCCGTGATAGTAAGGATAGGATTAGTACCGACAGTAGAACCCTCTCCTATAAGAAGTTTATCTGCCGAATCATCCAGTGCTACATAGAAATCCTTTGCATTGCCATCAAAGACAATAGCCGTATCCTCTGCACCCGCATCACCAATTGTTAATGTTGGCGTTGTTCCAGTCATTGTGATATCACCGTAAGTTTTTACGGCTAAATTTTCATCAATGCTTATCGCGGGTGTCGTACCTACAGTAGAACCTAAACCAATAAGTAAATCATCCGCAGAATCATCGAGTGCAATATAATAATCTTGAGCATTACCATCGAAAAGTAACGTTGTATCTTCAGCCCCAGCATCACCTATTGTTACTTTAGGGGTTGTGCCACTGACAACTACATCACCAGCAATCGTAACAACACCAGAGGCTTGAGTAAGCACCTTTGAATCTGCTGACGTACCAAGCGTAGCGAGATCAAGATAATTCATCTCTGCTTCTGTGGCGGTAATGGCGGTAGTTCCTGAAAGACCACTAAACTGTGTCTTTAGAACAGTTTTAAGCATCCTAATATGATCATCGCCAACTGATACAGAATCAGAGGCAACAGGATTTGTAGCCGTTAATTGGCTAATGTATGTTGCAGTTTCTAATGCCATTTTATATCTCCCATTAACCCATATCTAATCCAGCAGCGAATCCGTACCATATAGTTCCTGCATCCAGAGTCGAGAAGGTAAGAACATCTACACCAGAAGATGTCAAGGAGGGTGCGCTTCCACCAGCCCAGTCAACTGTTCCAGGCCAATTCACAGTTTGTGATCCACCATTAGTTAGAAACAGGGTAAATGAACACGCCTTTCCTGTTGCTGATGGATTAGTAAACGTAAAGGTCTGCGCCCCAGTTGATACCGTAGCAGAAACTACATTGCCAGCGGTGATATCAATTGCGTCTGTGCCACCACCAAGATCACCCAATACGTTAATAGTTTCAGCATAATCTGTAAATCTTGGTCTGCTGATTACCTCATCCGCGCAAGCGATGCTTCCACCTAATGTCATGTCAGCAGAGGAATCAATCGAGATAGCAGCCGTAGTGCCATGCGCCGTTCCAGCACCTATTTCTAATGTATCAGTACCATCATCAATACCAATACGGAAGTCAACTGCATTACCGTCAAATGCAAGCATAGTGTCTTCTGTTCCTGCATCACCAATAGTTATCTTTGGCGTAGTTCCAGTAACCACGACATCACCATCAACAGTCAATACACTATCTGCTACAGTTATCAGATCAGTATCGTCTGTGTGGCCTATGGTTGTTCCGTTAATTAAGACGTTATCAATATCTAAGGAACCGCCACTAATCAATCCTGTCGTTGTGATTGCAGATGAGCCTGTATCAATCGTTCCAAATCCTGATGTAATTGAACCAGAGTTCAATGCGCCAGTCGTAACGATATTGCCGCCGCCAACACTTTCAGCAGCCATATATGTAGAAACAGTTTGCACGGTAGTCATTCTCATTGTGCCAGCGTCATTAATGAGAATACCATCTCCGTCTGCAACAGCAGTGGTACCTCTTGAAGTACCACCGTCTATTAAATTAACTTCTGCAGCTGTTGCTGTAACTAGCGTTCCACCAAGTTTTAGTCCATTCGTACCATCATGTGAAGCGACATCAAAATCAATTGCCCCATCTGAGATCGTTACATCCCTGTCTTCATTGATGGATATTGAAGGAGTTGTGCCAACTGCTGAACCTAATCCTATAATTAGATCATCAGTTCCATCATCAAGCCCAACATAGAAGTCTTGTGCATTGCCATTAAAGACAACCTTCTGATCCTCTGCTCCGCCATCACCTATTGTTAGGTTTCCGCCAACTATAAGATCGGTAGTAAATCTGCCAGTAGTATTGACATCAAGAGCGTATGAAGGGCTGGTATCACCAATCCCTACCATTTGATTTTTCAGTGTAAGAATGGCACTGCCATCTAAATAGAAATCAGTCCTAGCATTACCTGCGCCATTCTGAATTTGGAAATTTGTAGAATTGGAAGCATTATTATCCATTTCAAATATCTGGTCGCCAGAAGAAGTCTCAATCTCCAAAGTGTTACCAAAGTCAATTTTACTAACAGCAATGGCTGCATCAGATGCTACATCTGCATTAGCAATAGTGCCGTCAAGGATCATAGTAGTGGTTACTGTATCTGTACCACCGCCCTGTGTTGATGCAAAATTATTTAACATTATTATTTCCTCACGGGTATCCGCCAGTGTTCATAACCCTGAGTTGTGAACCTGAGTGACGATCTTTATTATCTTGATTTTGTATATCATCTATTGCTTTCTGGAAAGCAGCCAACCATAATGGAACCCTCTGATCATTCATAATGAAGGGCTCCGCCTCCAATAATGTGCCATATAAATATACATCTGGGTTATTAGTCAGCATATCATTTGTTGTTGCTGCATCAGACAAAGCAGTAAACGTCTTATAGTAAAGCATGGACGTAGTATACACTGCATCTGGATTCGGCCCCAGCCTTACATTATCTGCTATAATTGTAAACACCTGGGGTTTGCCTTTCGCGCTTCCTGCCCACATCCTTGACATCATCTCTGGAGTAATGTAAGATAATGGAGTTATAGGGTCAGTGGACAGGTGAAACTCTTTCATCTGCACAAACCCAGTAGGCAATGAATATTCCCTTGTTCCAGCAGCCGTAGAGATAGCCGTAGAGACAGTTTCCATATCTCTAATCCTAAGATTACGATTAAACCTAGCCTCTGCCAGCGTAATGAACTCCGGTATTCGACTAGTTAGATCACTTCTGTCTAGCCAATTAGCAGCTGCTGTCTTTAATTCCGCGAAAGTCGATATTGCCATCTAATTTATCTCTTGTCGTTCCTGTAAAAATTTATCCTCATCAAACCCCGATATAAATTTTGCTCCACCATTCTGTAATTCATCATCTGTCGCTAGTTCCCCATTTTTACCGGCTATCTGATAATAGGAATAAGGGCTTGATAAGTAGCCATAACGTTTAACGTAAATGGGAATAACAGTACCTAATGGAAATTGCCCACTGAATTTTAGAAGAGGACATTTTTCTGGCAAATAAATTTCTATTCCTTTTGCTTTTGCAAAACCAAGCAGATATTCACAGTTAGGTCGTTCATACATGTACTCATCTGCATGGCCCGGCTCTCCATGATCCGCCATATCAACGCCCCAAATTCCTATCTTATCAACTTGTTCAAATATTGCCAGTGCAAGCATATAGGCTATTGAGGAATTGTAATAATCTCCTACAAGATCAGAAACTTCCTGAAGAGGATATTCAATTGCATTAGGGATGTCAACATAGTCCTCTTGCATATACAGTGGACGCTCAAGTTCTCTAAGCCTATCCTCATAACCATCTCTATAGAAGGATGGCGTTGCCTTTCTTATACAATCCAAAGGGTGTATATCAAATAACCTATCGAAGTAAGTCCATTTCTCTTCATCCCACGGTAATCCCCATACTTCCCAATCTGGATCTTCATATGGTGCATCATCATGGGTGGATTTCGCCAGACCTGCAATTGCAACCTGCCTCAAACGTGAACAAGCCTCATGCTTACATTGGAACTACCTACTCTCTGGTGGTGCATATACTGAGATACACCCTGCCCAGAGAACTTAGGTACATTAATAAATGTAAGTCCAGCAGCAAGTTTCAGATCATTAGCGGTGCTAACAGCGGCACTTGAAGATGAAGAGAAGTTAAAATAAATCTCCCCATCCGTATGTATGCCTAATATTTTTGCGGTACTAACATTTGTGGCGACAGCAGAAGAGCCAACCGTTATGACGCTCTGCACATCCCACCTATTGAAACTACCATCATCGCTTCGTCTATACATAATTTATACCCTTTAGATATTTGTTGGTGCTACTTTGAAATACTTATAGTCTGGATCATTAATATAAGCAGCAAGGAGTTTAGAATCTTTCTCAATGGCTCCATTAGTATCCTGCATCCACTGCTCCCAGACATTAAT
>VTLG01010267.1_pt1 | contig 10865 bp, 17 predicted proteins | sample 4694571 | NCBI WGS metagenome assembly VTLG01 (sample SAMN12604809, study PRJNA352737) | marine metagenome | biome: ENVO:00000447; feature: ENVO:00000209|ENVO:00000569|ENVO:01000036; material: ENVO:00002151; isolation source: viral sequences binned using virsorter ... | reverse complement strand
GCTTCAAGTGAGGGATTAATATTTTTTGGAGATAGTGGAAGCAATGCAATAGGAAGATTAGAATATAATCACTCAACTAATGCTATGGCAATGACCACTGGTGGTAATACTGCTATGATTATTGATGGAAATGGTCATGTAACCATGCCACTGCAATCATGTTTTTCTGTAACTCATAGTGTATCACAAACTAACCTAACAGAAGAACAACAAAATACTATTACTTTTGGTAATGAAATATTTGACATTAATGGTGATTTTGCAAGTAATACATTTACGGCTCCTGTCACGGGAAAATACTTGCTAACAGCAAAATTATCAATGGCACAAATTGACCATGATGGAACTTATTATAGTAATATTACTATTAACACAAGTAATAGAAATTATAAAAATGCATATTCAGTTCGGGATTTTTTTGAAGCACAACCAGAATTTTTTGTTTTTACTTGTACTTGTATTGCAGATATGGATGCAAGTGATACAGCAGTCGTAGAATTTGGAACATATGGGCCGGGTGCTTCACAAGAAGATGTATATGGAACTAGTGCAGACGCCACACAATTTATGGGGCAATTAATATCATAATGAAACAATTAACTTTAAAAGGAGTAAAAAATGGCTGAACATAAAATAACACTTACAATAAGTGAAACTGACCAAAAAATATTATCAAACGATATAATGGATATAGATAAATGGATAAAAGAAGCACTTTCAGGAAAAATAAATTCTTGTTATAAAAGAATGCAAAGAGAGTGGACAGAAAAATTATTAAATGATGATTCATTTACTGACCCTATTCCAAGTAATAAAGAAGATTTAATTAAATTAATTTTATCAAGATCAGATTATAAAAACAGAAAGCAAAGAGGAGACTAAAGTATGGCCATTGCTCTTAACAAAAGATATAGTATTATATTAAGACATTTACATGCTGACTTAGAACCTATTGTAGATTATATTGTCAGAGATGGTGTTTTAACTTGGTTAAATGAAAGTGTAGATGAGCCTACTGTTACAGCAATGAATAATATTAGAGAAGAAGCAACTGATGCTTGGTGGTGGAAAAAACTTAGAGCAAGAAGAGATAAATTATTACACCAAAGTGATTGGGCGGCAGGTGCAGATGTACCTAATGCAACTAAATCAGCTTGGGCTACCTATAGAGGAAAATTAAGAGATTTACCAACAACAGTTTCAAAGCCTGCTTTTTCTGTTTTGGATGATAAAGAAACTGGTGTTATACTAACTGATATAATAGCATTAATGCCAACGAAACCAAGTTAAGGAGAATATAAATGGCGTCAGAGATTAAAGTAGATACAGTATCAGAAAAAACATCCGGTAGTGGTGTTACTATTGATGGTCTTTTAATAAAAGACGGAGGAATTAGTGGTGACGTTTCTTTAATTGGAACTACACCAACATTTACCATTGGTGATGCAGGAGCAGAGGATGCGGCATTAGTTTTTGATGGTAACGCACAAGACTTTTATATTGCCCTTGATGATTCAGCAGATGATTTACTAATTGGATTAGGATCAACAGTAGGCACAACACCTGCTGTATCCATAGACGAAAATTTACAAGTAAAAATTGTTGCAACAACAGCTTCTACTAGTGCAACCACAGGTTCATTTATTGCGGCAGGTGGAGCAGGCGTAGCAGCAGATTTACACGTTGGAGATGATGTAACTTTAATATCAGACTCAGCAGTTTTAGGATTTGGTGCAGATAAGGATACAACATTAACACATACCGATGGAACAGGATTAACATTAAATTCAACTAATAAATTATGTTTTAATGACGCTTCACAATTTGTGCAAGGGTCAAGTGCAACAGTGTTATCTATTGGTGCTACCGATGAAATTGATTTAACAGCTACAGCTGTTGATTTAAACGGAACACTGGATGTAAGTGGTACTTCTCAATTTAATGGTGTTGCTACTTTTATAAGTGGTTCTAGTGGTGCAACTGTTAGTAGTTCAGCAAATCAATTAGTTATTGAAAGTTCAGCTTCAGAGCAAGGCATAAGTATTTTATCTCCAGCAGATGGACAAGGACAAATTTTCTTTGGAGACCCTAATAGTAATGCTTTAGCAAAAATTATTTATTCTCATGCAAATGATAAAATGAGATTTAGAGTAAATGATTTGTATGCTATGGAAATTGATAGTGCGGGTATTATGACAAGAGCATATACACCTGCTTTTCTTGCAACTAAAAGTGGTGCTCAAAGTAATGTAGCAATTAATGCTACAACAACAGTTGTTTTTGATACGGAAGTTTTTGATAATAATGCAGATTTTGCTTCTAATACATTTACGGCTCCGGTGACAGGAAGGTATCAATTTAATGCTTTAATTAACTGGAATGGTTGGGATACAAATTATGTTTATGTTTGGCATAAATTTACAGTATCTAATAGAACAGTATACGCTAATTTAGCTGGTGGAAATCAAGTAACTGCTGATGGTTATCTTTTTGCATCTTCAAGTGTTCTTGTTGATATGGATGCAAATGACACTTGTAAATTTGAAGTAGAATTTCCAAATGAAGGTGCGGCACAAGCTGATGTACAGCAAAGTTCATGGTTTAGTGGATATTTAGTAGCATAAATGAAACAATTAACTTTAAAGGAGGTTTAAATGGCTACACATAAAAAAGAAGTAAGTATAACAGACTTACAACAAAAAATATTATCTAATGATTTATATAATGATATATCAGATAATGCAGGACTCGATAAATGGATTCAAGACGCAGTGGATGGCAAGATTTCTAGTTGTTGGAAACGTATGCAAAGAGAGTGGACAGTAAAATTAATGGAAGATGATTCGTTTACAGATGCTATTCCAAGTAACCAAGCAGATTTTGTTGCTTTAGTTACAGCGAGAAGTGATTATAAAAATCGCAAACAAAGAGACGATGGATAAGGAGATATAAATGTCAGAACTAAGATTAAGTACAGACGGACACATAATTAAGTTTGGTGCTGATAATGATGTTTCGTTAACACACGTTGCAGATACTGGATTATTATTAAACAGTACAATGCAATTGCAGTTTAATGATGCATCACAAAATATTAATGCACCAAGTGCAACTGTACTTGATATTAACGCAACTGACGAAATAGAATTAAATGCAACACTAGTAGATATAAATGCTAATGTTGAAATATCTGGAACAGCTACAACAACAGGTGTTCATACATTTTCAGCCGCTCCGGTATTTCCAGATGGTTCAATAGCAGTAGCAGACCTCGATATAGATGGTGCTACAGATATAGGAGCCGCAGTTGTTGATGCTGATTTATTTATTATAGATGACGGAGCAGGTGGAACAAACAGAAAAGTTACAGCCTCAAGATTAAAAACGTATGCAGGTGGAGCGGCAACTATTGGGGCATTAACCGATGTTACAATGGATGCGACAAATTTTGTTGATTCAATATTAATTCAAACAGAATCAGATGGTTCTGCACCCTCAACGGGAACACTTTCAAGTGCTTCTAGAAATATTGGAATAGGAAAACAAGTTTTTGCCGCTTTAACAAGTGGAGCTGAAAATGTTGCTATAGGGCCAGAGTGTGGAAAAGCAATAACAAGTGGAAGTAATAATATTTTAATTGGAACTTCAGCAGGAGATACTTTAACTACAGGGTCAAAAAATTTAATTATGGGTGTTGATGCTGGAGGAGCAATTACCACTGGTGACGATAATGTTCTAATGGGTCGTGGTACAGGAGGAGCAATTACCACTGGCTCTACTAATATTTTTATAGGTTATGGTGCAGGAGATGGACATGATGAAGAGCAAGATAATCTTGGTATAGGAAAAGATGCATTAGGAGGGCCTATTGCCGGTGCTCAATATAACACTGGAGTAGGTGCAATTGGAGTAGGTGCAGCAATGACTTCTGGCGATTGGAATAGTGGTTTTGGTTCTAATACTCTTGAAGCAATTACAACTGGAAATAAAAATACTTTTTTAGGAGCAAACGCAGGTGCTACTGTAACAACAGGTAGTGAAAATACTATGATTGGGTATGCTGTTGATGCTAGTGCTACAGGTTCAACTCATCAAATTGGACTAGGTCATAATTTGACTGTTTCAGCAAATGACCAATTTAGATTTGGTAATGGTGGTACAGATGTTGTTTATAATCAATTTGCAACTAACGCTTCTTGGACTAGAGCATCGGATGAAAGAATTAAAAAAGATATAAAAACCAATGAAGATTGTGGATTAGATTTTATAAATGATTTACGAACAGTTACTTTTAAAAAAAGAGCACCTTCAGAATTACCAGAACATTTTAGAGACTATGATGAAAATAAAAAACAACCAAAACATAAAGAAAAACTTTATGGTATGATTGCACAAGAAGTTAAAGCAAGTTTAGATAAATATGATATAACTGATTTTGGTGGATGGCATGAAGATGAAAAATCTGGACAACAAGGACTTTCACAAGAAATGTTTATTTATCCTCTTATTAAAGCAATACAAGAATTAACTACAAGAGTAAAAGAATTGGAGGCTAAATAATGGCACATAGTGATGACGCAACAAAAGCATGGGTATCAGCTAGACCTACAAAAAATTCTGATAATAATGTTATTGCTTGGGAATGTGAATACAAATACACTTTAGCAGTTGGAACAAATAAAGGAAATATACCAGAAGGAGATGGAACTATGAATGATGATTATATTCATATTTTTTATAAAAGAGTAGAAATTAAAACACCATCAAAAGCACCTTCTTCTTATACAAAATCAGAATTATTAACTCTTTGTAATGTTTCTTTTTGGAATGATATGTTTAATAAAAAATATGATGCTCACACAGCATCTAACGCAACAACAACAGATACTAGCTTTGATGTTAGTACATTAAGTGATTCATAGGAAATATAAATGTTACTAGGCCACGGAACAATAGGACAATTTGGAGTAGCAGAAGCGCTACCCGGAACAGTTGTTAATGCAGGAACCGTGGATGTTTCCATGGGTCAAGCAGCAACATTTAGTATTGGCACAGAAACTGTGGCAGCTTCCGCAGTATTTGCTGTAACAACAGCAGGTGCTGGAACATTTAGTTTAGGTACAGAAGTTGCAACAGGTGGCGCAAACGTATCACCAACAACAGCAGGTTCTATAACAGCTAGTGTAGGAGAAGAAACAGCATTTGGAGAAGCATTCCAAAACTTAATTTCATTCTCTGTAGGATCTCCAAACTTCTTCTTATGGAATGAAGTAGATGATTCTGCGGATGCGACATGGAAAGATGTCGACCCGGGGTCAACGGATTAAGGATAAATTATGGCAGATGATGCAACAATAAGTATAACCGCAACTCTTTTACCAGATGAGATTTCTAAATCTATTAGTGGATCTATGACCGTGACACCAGATGATGTAAATGATAAATGGTATTATAAGTTAACTGCTTGCACAGCAACAAGCACTGATTTGATTGCTGGAAGTTTTTTAGATTATACAGCCGTTGATGATGATACAGCACCAACAGCGATTACAACAAGCGATAAAGTAAAATTTTTATTTATTAAAAATACAAGTACAGCCGATGGCGTGTATATATGTTTTGATGGAGGCACCGCAGCAAACGATTTAGTTGACGGCGTATTTATCGGACCTTCACAATCATGGTTTGGACGTTTACCAAATACAACCGTTGGTAACTTACATGCTATATCATCAGATATTGGTGACGCGGGTGACGCGACAGCAAATTTGATTGTAGCAGCTTTAATAGACGACGTGGCATAGGAGATATAAATGGCATCAACATATTCAAGTACTCTTAATCTCGAACTCCAAGCCAGTGGGGAAAACTCGGGAACATGGGGTACAATAACAAATAATAACTTAACAAAAGTAGAATCAGCTATAAAAGGTTATGTATCTGTAGCAATTGCAAGTACAACAGATTCACTAACAGCAACAGACGGTACTACTGCAGATGAACAAAGTAATGCGATCATCAAACTAACTGGTACACTTACTGGTAATACTACCATGCAGTGTGAAGCTGTAGAGAACTGGTACATTGTTGATAACGCAGCAACAATGGGAACTTATACTTTAGGATTTAAACCAGCAGGCGGTACAGCAACAAACCTAGTAGCAAGCTCTAAACATATTTTATACACAGATGGTTCTACCATGTTTGATGTATTGGAAGATGCAGGAAACATTAAAGCTAATGGTACATTAACCGTCAGTGGTAATACATCACTTGATGGTGGTACATTTGTTTTCAATGAATCAAGTGCAGACGTTGACTTTAGAATAGAAGGTAACGGTGATGCAAACTTATTCTTTAGTGATGCAGGTAATGACAGGATTGGTATTAAAACTGCTTCACCAAGTACAGAACTACACGTAGTCGGTGGCGTAAAAGCTACTGGTGCAATTGACTTTGATGGTGGTGGATTTACCTTTAATGATTCTGGTGCTTCTGTAGACTTTAGAGCAGAAACAAATACTTTAGCTAATGCTTTCTTTATAGATGGTTCGGCTGATAAGATTGGTTTTGGAACAAATACACCAGCAGACGCAAGTGTAGAAATAAATCAAGCAAACTCTTCTGGAGCTATCGCTTGTCTATCATTAGATCAAGATGATACAGACCAAGAGTTTATTAAGTTTGATGGTACAAGTGCTTCGGACCAAGGATCAAGCATAACAACAGATACAAGTGTAGGATCATTAACAGGACATATCCGTGTTAATGTTAATGGAACAGATTACTGGATACCATTCTATGCCACTAACTAAACTACAAATAGCACCGGGTATAGATAAACAAAATACCGAATATGGTGCAGAAGGTAAATGGGTTGATTGCGATAACGTTCGTTTTCGATATGGTTTACCGGAAAAAATAGGTGGCTGGGAAAAAGTAACAAGTGATGCTCTTGTTGGAGCAACGCGTGCCATACTTACATACTCGGATCTAAGTGGCGTTAAGTACGCTATCTACGGTACGAATAAAAAACTCTACGCATATTCAGAAAATAGTTATGCTGATATCACGCCTACGCGTGAGACAGGAAGCATAACACAATTTGCAACAACGAGCGGTTCATCAACCGTTACGGTAACAGACGCGGACCACGGAGCATTGATTGGTGATTTCGTTACTATATCTAGTGTCAGTGGTGCAGTTGGTGGCTTAACACAAGCTAACTTACAAGGTGAGTTCGAAATATTAACGGTACCAAGTTCTAGTACATATACTATCGAAGCGCCAGCTAATGCCTCCTCGTCCGCGACCACCGGAACAGCAACAGCAACCTATCAAATAAATACAGGAGCAGCAGTAGCACTCTTTGGTTATGGTTGGGGTGCTGGTACATGGAGTTCAAGTACATGGAATACAACAAGAGAAGGTTTAACTGGTGGTGAAGGTGTTTTACTTCAATCTGCAAAATGGGCACTTGATAACTGGGGTGAAGATGTATTGGCGTTACAATTTGATGGTGGTTTATTTTATTGGGACACGTCAGCAGGACTATCGAGTAATTTAGCTTCTACAACAGAAGTAAGTGGCGCACCTACTAAATCACGATTTATGTTAGTCTCTGGTGATGATAGACATGTTATTTGTCTTGGCACTGAAACAACAATAGGGACAACATCAACACAAGATAATATGTTTATACGTTGGTCCGATCAAGAATCAACAACCACATGGGCACCGACAGCAACTAACACAGCAGGCTCACATAGACTAACAGACGGTAATCAAATACAAACGGCTGTTAGATCAAGAGGTGCGGTAATGGTGTGGACAGATTCTGCTTTATATTCAATGCAGTTTATTGGTGCACCTTTTACTTTTGGATTTAAACAAATAGGTTCTAACTGCGGTGCTGTAGGAATTCACGCGGCAGTCGATGTATCTGGTACATCTTTTTGGATGAGTGACGAGTCATTCTTTATGTTTGATGGTTCGGTAAAAAAGATACCTTGCAGTGTACAAGATCATGTTTTTGATGATATCAATCAAAATGCTAAACAAGATGTTTTTTGTGCAGCAAACTCAGACTTTAATGAAGTTATGTGGTTCTATCCATCAAGTGGATCTGATCAAATAGATAAAGTTGTTATATATAATTATGCAGAAAATTTATGGTATGTAGGAACACTAGCAAGAAGCTCATGGGCTGATAGTGGTGTTTATCCTGTGCCTTATGCTGCTGAGTTTGATTCTACCGATACAACAGCTAGTATATCAACAATCAATGGTCTTAAAGCAGGTAGAACTTTTGTGTATTTACATGAAACAGGTGTAAATGATGATGGCTCTGCTATGGCAAATCATATTGAATCGGGTGATATAGATATTGCAGACGGCGATCAATTTATGTCTATTGCGCGTTTTGTACCAGACTTTAAAAATCAAACAGGCACTGTTGATATGACAATGAAAACAAGACCCTATCCTACTGCATCACAAACAAGTCATGGTCCTTTTGATATAACAACAAGTACAAATAAAAAAGATACACGTATACGTGGACGACAAATAGCTGTTAGAATATCAAGCGATGCTGTTGATGATAAATGGCGATACGGCACACTTCGATTAGATATGAAACCAGATGGAATGAGAGGCGGATAATGGCACTAATTACAATACCACGTTTACCGGACGCAACAGAAGAATACGATAAACATCAAATGTCACAGATGGTTCAAACATTAGAACAAATGATATTTGTCTTAAATAATACATATGTACCAGAAACTTTAAAAGAAGAAGATGAAAGGGTAAGTTGGTTTTTATCATAAATGGCTAACGTATATACAAACTATAAAGCAGTATTATCAACAAATGAGTTGAGCACAGTATATACTGTACCATCAGAGACAACAGCTATTATCAAATCTATTCGTGTATCAAATACAGATACAGAAAATGATTGTAATATATCTTTGTTTCTTGTTGATAGCAGTGGAAACAGTTTTGGTGTAGAAACAGATAGAACAATTAAAGCTAAGCGTTCAGCAGAACTATTAGCAACAGGCGTTCTGAATGCAGGATTTGGATCAGTAGATTCATCTTTTGCACCTGCCACGGCAATTGTCGTAAAAGAATCAGAAATAATAAAAGCTCAAGCTCAGAATGGTAATGACTTGAACATAATCATCAGTGTACTAGAAATGTCTAGTACGTAACATAAGGAGAAAACTATGCCGGGATATGGTCACAGTAAAAAGAAAAAACCTAAAATGATGGGTGGCGGAATGATGTACAAAAAAGGTGGCACAACAAAGAAAAAAGTTAAAAAGAAAAAACTTGCTGCTATGTACGGAGACCCAAAAAAAATAACTAGAGGCGATATTATTACTGCCGCTAAAATGAAGAAGAAGAAGAAAAAGTAATGGCTAAACTTTGTGCAAGAGGTAAAGCAGCGGCTAAACGAAAGTTTGATGTTTATCCGTCTGCTTACGCTAATATGTATGCTTCTGCTGTTTGCTCTGGTAAAGTAACACCAGGTGGTAAAAAGAAAAAGAAAATGGCAAAAGGCGGAGAAGTATCTATTTCTCAAAAACGTAAAAAAGTTTCTAGTAAAAATCCAAAAGGTCTAGCAAGAGCTTGTGGTATGATTATGGAAAGTAAACGTAAGAAAACAAAGATATACGCATAATGGCTAAAAAAGGTTTACGTGCTTGGGTAAAAGAAAAATGGGTAGACATTGGTGCACCAGACGGCAAAGGTGGTTACAAACCTTGTGGTCGAAGCAAAGGAGAAAAGCGTAAAGGCTATCCTAAATGTGTACCTTTAGCAAAAGCACGGTCGATGAGCAAAGGTCAAAAAAGATCAGCCGTAGCTCGTAAGCGTGCAGCAGGCAACACGGGACCTAAACCAAAGAACGTCGCAACAATTGTAAAGAAAAAGAAAAGGGCAGCATAATGGCTAGAACAGCAGCATGGCAACGTAAAGAAGGTAAGAGTAAATCGGGTGGATTAAACCGCAAAGGTATTGCTTCTTACCGTGCCAAGAACCCCGGATCAAAATTAAAGATGGCTGTAACAACAAAACCATCTAAATTGAAAAAAGGCTCTAAGTCTGCTAAGAGACGTAAATCATTTTGTGCTCGTATGTCGGGTATGAAGAAGAAACTAACTAGTGCAAAGACAGCTAGAGATCCAAATTCTAGGATAAATAAGTCACTTAGGAAATGGAATTGTTAATTAACTATTGCAAAAGGATGGGAAAATGAGTATAAAAAAGGACGAAAACGTATTAGCTGGTAAGAAAACACCTAGTGTTCTTCCTATTAAAACCAAAGCAACAGTAACTAATACGCAAACAGGTAAAGAATACGCTAGTGAAAATGAAGCACAAGCGGACGTAAAGAACCCTGCAACTTCCACAGAAGAAAAACACATCAAACGCGATGTCGCTATAACGGTAAATAGCTTAGACATATTCGGAGAGGTCATGAAGTAGCATGCAGGGATTAGAAGCATTAGATCAATTTAAAAGTTTTGTATCAAAGATTGGCGGCCTTGGTCGTTATGAAGATACATATATTGTTCATGCTGCAGAAGGTGAAACCGTTGTTCCAATGGAGGTTTTAGATCAAAACCCTGTATTGAAAAAACGGTTATTTAAAACAATGATGGATATGGGTATTGAACCCGGACGCTACATTGTTGGTAACGAACTCAACTCAAAGAATCCTGTTACAGGACAACCCGAGTTTTTTCTCAAAAAAATTGTAAGTCAAATTAGAAAAGCCCTACCGGGTGATTCAGAACAATTCTTAGGTCCACTTGTAGGTCTTGCAACAGGCAATCCTTTCTTAGGTGCAT
>VTLG01017218.1_pt1 | contig 10866 bp, 11 predicted proteins | sample 4694571 | NCBI WGS metagenome assembly VTLG01 (sample SAMN12604809, study PRJNA352737) | marine metagenome | biome: ENVO:00000447; feature: ENVO:00000209|ENVO:00000569|ENVO:01000036; material: ENVO:00002151; isolation source: viral sequences binned using virsorter ... | reverse complement strand
CTTCATCTATACTTGAAACAAAACCATCAGAAAGCACATATGAAGGGTTTTTTACTGAAGCGGGAGAAGGAGTTGTATCTGGTCTCATAGGCATACCTCAAGGAATTATTGAGTTAGGTGCAAGTGTTTTTGATTTAATAGCAGATACAGATTATTCCACAGATGTCACAGAAAGTTTTGATAAATTACGAGAAAATTTAGGTGTAGATCCAGAAGGCACTTTTGCAAAAATACTAGAAGTTGGAACTCAATTTATAATCCCAGGTGGTTTTGCTATCAGTGCTGTTAGTAAAAGTTCTAAGTTAGGTAAACTTGCTGCCGCTACAAAGGCAAAAAGAGCTAGTATAGGTGCAGAAAGAGGCATCGCTTCACTGACCACCGCCCAGAAGTTTGGTTTAAATACACAAAAAGCGGCAGCGGCAGGGTTGGTTGATGCAGCCGTTGCTACAGATGATATTACAACAATTGGTGATTTCTTTGAGGGTGGTCCTACAATGACCAATCAAGAAGTTGGCTTAAAAGGAAGAGAAGAAGCACTTCGGAGATTAGGAAATAAATTTAAAATTGGAATAGAAGCAACTGGTGTTGGGGCTGCAGCACCATATTTAATAGCTGGTGTTGGTAAAGCAACGGAGCCAATAACAAAAGTTATAGGTGAAACAAGTGTTGTTCAAAAGACAGGTGAAATACTTAAAAAACCAATAGATAAAGTAGGTAAACTTCTTGATGACATAGAAGAGAGAAGAGTTTTAAACAATGAAAATCAAGGAAGTATATTAAATACTTTTTCAGACATGTTATCTGTATTTAGATATAGAGGTTATTTACCAGAAGAAATAGCAAAAGAAAGATTGTTACTAACAAGTAAAGTAGGAGCCGAAACTAGAAAAGCTTTTGTTACTTTAAGACAACTAGAAAAAAGTGTTGACGATTCATTGAAAAATTATCAAGGAACTTTAAGAAGAGATACTCCTTTAAACAGACAAGAAGTGTTTAACAACATAGAAGATTTTTTAACAAAAGATGCTTCAAAGGTATTAGATGAAGCTGGGGAGTTAACAACTAAAAGTGTTGATGCAAGAAAAGCAAAGTTAGAGGCTTACAATAATATTCCAGATAATGTAAAACCTTTTGTTAAAAAAGCTAGAATACAGATAGATAAATTAAGTAAAGAATTAGCAAACAGTGATGCAGTAAAAGCTGTTGAAGAAATAGATGCTTTTGCTGTTGGTAATTTAAAAGGTAAAACTGGAGCACAAGTTGCAGAGGATATTAGAAAAACAATAAATAAAAACTTAAATAGTTACATGAGAAGAAGATACAAAGCTTTTGAAGAGGCAAAGTATATTCCAGATGAAAGCACTAAATTAGCTGCTATTCAAGGTTTTAAGAGAGATAAATTTAGGTTATCACAAGAGCTACAAAAAATAAAAGGTGAAGACTTTTCAGAGTTTTTAACTCAAAGAGGTAAGATAAGAAAAAATGTAACTGATGATCAGTTAACAGAACTTGCAACAAAAGCCGTAGATAATTTTTTATCTCGTTACAGAATAGGCAACGTAAACAAAAGTGGCAAAATAGGGATTGCTACTCAAAGAGTTTTTGTTAACAAGTTAAACAAAGGTTTGTTTGATGACAGAGCAAATTTAGCGGGGTATCAAAGAGCTTTACTTGGAGAAATAAAAGATTTTAGAGAATCTTTTTTAGGAACAATTGCAGACTTGTCTACATTTAAAGCAACTGACGATTATTTTGCATCCATAAGAAATTTATCTAAAGCAGATCCAAATGGAGTAGGAAAGATATTTGTCTCTCCAGATGACATAGGAAGATTTTCTAGAGATGAACTACAGAATAATTTTCAACAATTATCATCTAAAAATACAAGTTCACCAATAACAAGTTTTGGATCTTTAGAGGGATTTTATGTAAGAAATCCAGTTTTTAAAAATTTACAAAGAACAGTTTTAGGAGATACAGATGTTTTAACAAACACTGTAAAAGCTAGTTATTCTTACTTTTTAAAAGGTAAGGCTGCAGCACAATATGGTAAAACAGTTCTATCTCCAATAACTCAAATAAGAAACTTTACAACTGCATCTTTATTTGCTTTAGCTCAAGGTAATGTTGGAAGACATGCTAACTTGATTGAGTCTATGAGACTTGGTTTTTCTGATATAATAAAATTACCTACAAAAGAAGCAATAAAGAAAATAGAAGAGTATGAAAAGTTAGGTATTCTTGGAACACAAGCACAGGTTCAAGAATTAAGACAAATAATTAAAGAAGGACTTGGTTATAGACAAGACACAATAGACGGAATAAGGGTGGGGAGAGAATTTGGAAGTAAACTTATGGATAATTCTTTTATAGGTTTTCTTGGTAAGTCTGCAAAAAAATTTGAAGATTTATATCAAGCTAGTGATAATGTTTGGAAAATATATAATTTTGATTTTGAAAGAGGTAAACTTCTTAATGCCTTGAGAGGATACAAAGAACAAGGACTAACTGGTAGACAATCAAAATTAAATTATTTAGAAAGAAATTCTGTACAAAAATTTAATACTACAAACAAAACAACAAAACAAATTGATGAACACATTAACAAGTTAATTAATGAAGAGGCTGGTAATATAGTAAGGAACACTGTTCCTAACTACAACATGTCTCCACAAGTAATACAGCTTTTAAGAAGAAGTCCAGTAGGTAACTTTATAGCTTTTCCTTATGAAATAATGAGAACGGGTGTAAATACTATTAAGTTAGGGTTAGATGAATTAGCCTCTAATAATCCAGGTATAAGATCTAATGGATTAAGAAGATTAGCAGGTGCTTCAACTACTTTTGCTATATTGCCTGCCGCTATTTCAGAATTTGCTCATGCTACAAGTGGTGTATCTGAAGAGCAAATGGAAGCTTATCAAAGATCATTTGCTCCACCTTGGGAAAAAAATGCTAGATTAATTCCATTAGGCAGAAATGAAGAAGGTCAAATAATATATTTAAATTACAGTTACTCAAACCCATACGATTTACTAGAAAGAATTGTTCATGCGTCCATTAACAAGTTTGAAACAATCAGACTAGAGGGAGGTAACTCTGCTGAAGCAGTGTTTGGTGCTGTTAATGAATCAATGTCAGAACTTATAAAACCATTTACAGAAGAATCAATTTTGCTTGGTAAATTAAGAGATACACTAGACCCAGAATCTGAAAAACTTGGGATACGGCAACTTGCTAATGTGGTTGGTGGTAGAAGTGGTCAAACAATAACTGGAGCCAGAGTTTACAATCCACAAGATGATGTTGGGACTAAAAGTGCAAAAATATTTGCCCACATATTAGATGGTTTCTTGCCTGGTGCTTCTCCATTTGCAGTTAGAGGTGGAGAGTTTGTACCTGGACGATTTGCAAGAGGTGTTTTTGGAGAGCATTTAGGAATATCACAAAAAGACAGACAAGGAAGACTTAGAAAATTAAACGAAGAACTTGTTCGTGGTCTTACTGGTGTTGCTCATAACACTATTGACACAAACATGGGGTTAAAATATAAAGGTTATGAATTTGCAGAAAACAGAAGAAACGCTTCCACCATATTTAACTCCGTAGCAAGAAGAGCGAATGTAACAAAGGATGAATTAATTCAAGCTTACATAGAAGCTGATAATGCTAGATTTAAAGTTTTTGACAGATTTTATAGAATTGTTAACGACATGAGATCAATTGGATTATCTGATTATGAAATAAAAAGAACCCTAAAAAGAAATGGCATCACAGATGTTAATGCGATTGTAAATGGGGTATACAAACCATTAAAAGTTAGTAATTCTGTTAAAAAAGAAATGAGAAGAAACGAAACTTTTAATCAATATCCATTGCAAGAAATAAATAGAATAAGAGTAGAGTCTAGAAAAAGAACTTTTTCTTCTGATGTAGAAGAACAAGATAAGGGACAAAAAATAACTGTTCCAAAAGAGAAAAAAACAGATGTTTCTCTTTCTACAACCAATGAATTAAAACCAGTAGTTAATATCCCTAACTTACCTAACTTTAATCTAAATGTTCAAGACCCAACTTTATTGGGTAGTAACCCAATAGAAGCAGCAAAAAACATGCAAATATTACAAAGGAGGAACCAGTGAAATTATCAGACCATTTTAGTTTAGCAGAGTTTACCAAGTCACAAACGGCAGAAAGAAAAGGAATAGATAATACTCCTACTCAAGACCACATAGAAAGAATGAAAATTTTATGTGTATCAGTTTTAGAACCTATTAGAACTGAATTTGATAAACCAATTATGATAAATTCTGGGTATCGTAGTCCAGATTTGTGTGAAGCAATTGGTTCAAAACCTACCAGTCAACATGCAAAGGGCGAAGCGGCAGACATAGAAATACCAGGTGTTGATAATGCAGAATTAGCTAAATATATTCAAGACAATTTAAATTTTGATCAACTTATATTAGAATGTTACACTGGAGATCCAAGTTCTGGATGGGTTCATGTATCTTATGTTGGTCTTCACGCTAACAGAAAAGATGTACTTACCTATGATAGAACAAATGGTTATAGAAAAGGATTGATTATATGAAAGAAGGTCCATTAAAACAAGTAGTTGAAAAAGATCATGGCAATGAAGTTTTAATGCAACAGTTTACAACTTTTAAGTTAAGAGAAGGTACGCTTTTAAAAGAAACAGTTACAAGAAGGTTTGATTTTTTTGGTGATTATCACGATGATTTTAGTTCGGAGCCAATTCTTCAAGTACAAAAAGTACCAAAGGAAATGTTACATTAATGACTTACAAAAGAAATTATCAAAGAGAATATGCGATTGAACCTAAATCTCGTAGGACAAAAAGGGTTAATCGTAACGCTGCCAGAAGAAAAATGATGAGACTCGGCAAAGTTAAAAAAGGTGATGGTAAAGATGTTCACCATGTAGGTGGAGACGCATTAAATAAAAAAAGTAAATTAAAAGTTGTAGATGCTTCAAAAAATAGATCTTATCCAAGAAAGAAAAATGCTGGTAAAAAGTATAGTACATCATAATGCCTACTTTAATTTGTAACTTGCCCTCTATTGATGTTTGGGTTAGAAAAGAATATTTAAGAGATCATGAAGACGGACACGGAGAATTTGTAAAAGGTGTTTGGGTTACCGCAAAGTCTATCCCTGGTAGAGCTTTTTATCTGGAAACTTATCTTCCCGATTATGGTGCTCTTTATGATAAGCTACCTATTTCTGCATTTGTGTCTGAACCGACTACCCCGAATCCAGACATGGACTTATATAATCTTCAGTTTTGGAATTGTATGGACTATGGTGTGGTGTCTGTCACTAAAAACTTTATAGCTTCTATGGACTTTGAAGTATTTACCAGAGACCATGGACTGGTTAAAGGTTCTTACATTTGCACTATAGATAATTATCATGAAGACATAGACACTGTAGATTATTCTACTAGTGAAAAACCAGCAGAACATAAATCATTTAATTTATTAGAGTTAAATAACGGACAATTTTGTTTGTACCCTAATAACAGAATGCGAGTGTATGATAATTCTTTAACTCCAGACAAACCATTGCAGCCAGACTTTAAAGTAAGTACAATGGAATACCAAGTTGAAAATGGGCAAAAATTTAGGTTGGGAGATACAGATGAATACTTTTGGAAGACCAAACAAGAAAATTGATGTTTACGATAAGATAGCATTTTTATTTTTTTCTTTATGGATAATAGTTTTACTACTTAGTATGGAATGATAGAGTTTCTTCTTATCTTTATGATAGATGATAAAATTGTAAATCAAACACAAAGATTTCAAAACATAGATCGTTGTTTGTATTTTGCAGAAAGATTAACTGATCAACCTAACATTCCAATGAAAGAAGGAAAAATAGGAAAAATTCTTGCATATTGTAAGCCTGTGAAAAAAAATTAAGCTCTCAGATCGCCACACAGAGGCGAAACAACCTTTCCAGATACAATCACACACGGAAAATACCTTCTTTTGTACATGGTTTTTATATATTGGTTTATATTAATTTTGGGTTTTTTACCCAACCTCTCCCCAATTATTTCCTAGTTCTACATCAACTTCAAAAGGAACATTCAAATCTGGGATACAAGTTGTCATAATTTCTTTTATTTTTTCAATTTCTTCTTCGTTTTTAATATTAAAACAAAGTTCATCGTGCACTGTTAACATAGGACACAACCCTTCCGAATAACAATTGACCATTGCCTTTTTAGTTTGGTCTGCACTTGATCCTTGTATTAATCTATTTAATGCTTTGTATGTAAATGCTCTTTGAATATTCTGATATTCTTTTATAGCTTGATCCATTGGCAATGCTCTTTTAACCCCAAACCCTCTTGGCTCCCACATATCAAAACGACATTTCCTTCCAGAGTGTGTTCTAATCATACCTTTTTCTTGAGCAAAGTTTGATACCCTTGTGGCTAAATCTTTTACAAAGGGAACTTTTTGGTTGTATGTATCTAACAACTCAATTGCCTCTTGTTCTGTTATAGATAAAGTATCAGCTAATTTCTTACGGCCCATTCCATACATAATTCCAAGATTAACTGTCTTTGCTTCTTTACGACTAATTTTTGCCATATCAGCAACCATCTGGTGAAAATCTGCTTTGCCTTCCTTATACATAGTTACAACTTCATCTATCAAAGGATGTCTGTAACTCTCCCCTGCATTTGCACAATAATGAGCTAACCATCTTGGCTCTTGGGATGCATAATCAAAAGATCCCCATTTACAATTTTCTTCTGGAATAAACAATCCTCTTATTGCCTTCTTGATTTCTAAGTCTCTAGATGGTATTTGTTGTAAATTAGGATTGCTGGAACTAAAACGACCCGTTACAGTTCCTCCATCATCAGTTCGGAGAGGATGAAAATCACAATGAATTCTACCATTATGAGCATGATTCAAAATTGTTTCAACAAAAGTTGTGTTCGCTTTATTAAGTTCTCTAATCTTCACAATCTTTTTAGCCACTGGATGAGAATGATGAGACAGAAATTGTTTTGTGAAAGAGGGCGACCCGCTTTTTTCTGTGCGAGAATATTGAAGTCCAAAAAAGTCAAAGACCTTTGCTATAGATGTGCTGACCCAAGGTTCAATCGCTATGCCAGTGTCATTAGTTATTTCATCAAGTAACTTCTTTTCTTGTTGAGACATTTGCTTTTTTGTTTTTTCTGCTTTGTCAATATCAACTCGTACACCTTTTGTTTTCATATCTAAAATAACAGGTATTAAAGAAGACTCCATCTCAAAAATACTTGTGCATTCTTCTCTTTCTAAGATAGGCATCAAGTGATCACATAATCTTAAAGTTACGGCAGCGTCTTTTTCTGCGTATGCTCCAACATATTTTGCAGGTAATTTGTACATCTCTGCTTTTGGATCTACTCCAAATTCATTAGCTGCACTTCTTAAAGTTTTTTCACTCTTAAACTCTTGTAAATAGTCCGACACTAAACTATTTAAATTATAGAATCTTCTATTTTCATTAATTAATGGAGCCATGATCATAGTATCTATGATCGGTCCCTTTACTTCTATTCCTTCTGCTCTTAACCAACCTAAATCATACAAGGCATTATGAAAAACTTTTGGTATGTCTGGAGTGTTCATCTGTTCCTTCAACCATCTAAGAACAAATTTCGCATCTAAATTTCCAGATGAATGTCTTATTGGATAATATCCCTGGAAGTCCCCAGCCGCTACTGCAATGCCAATAACATGACCATCTTTCCTACACCAACCAGGTCCTAACTTAATTAAGTTTGGATCTTTTGTCTCCAAATCAACTGCTATTCTTTCAGAATTAGTTAAATCTGGGAAAGTATTTGGAGGAGACCAATCAAGGTCAATGTTTCCCCAAGACATATCTTTAATGTCTTGATCAAGAAAATGGTACTGTTGATTTTTATTTGTCATTTTTCTCTTTCTCTACAAATTCTCCACCGAGACCAGTGTATCCTCCAATGTCAATCCAACTGTCTGTTTTAGAAGGAGAATATATTAATCTAGCTATTTTTAAAAGAATTAAACATAAGACAACTTGAAAGACTGCAACCTTAATTCCAAAAACAACAGACCATAAATCAGCAATTCTTTTGTGGTTTTCATAAGCAGGCCCATAATCATTCGCTCTGTCTACATTAATCAGTTCTATCGCTTTTTGTAGTATTTCTTCTCTTTTCATTATCTTTTACTTTCTTAAAGGGATTTTTTGTTGAAATTCTTATTGTTTTGCATTTATCATGAAGATAACTATCCCAAAAAGGAGTTTCGTATTTATAAGATCCTTTTTGTAATATCCATGTTTTCATATGATATATCCATTCTCATCTTTGCTTTCTACGATATGTAGACTTTTACGAGCACGAGTAGCACCAACATAGAAGACTCTATGTTCACTATCTCCATCTCCTTTTTCTCTTATAACTTTAGGGGAGTCAAGAATTAAAGCAACATTATCCGCCTCTCCACCTTTTGCTTTGTGTATCGTTGATATTCGGATCCTCGGTTTCTTCGTAAGAATATACTCTCCCCGTCTCCGAGCCGATGTTATATAAATTCTTTGATTGTCCGTCACATTGATCACTTCGTACCAATTCATCTCTTTGTTTAGATTCAGAAGGAATCCTAACTCGCTCTTTAATAAATCCTCTAAAGTATATGTGTGTTCTGGATTCAATTCCTCTATCTTCTTTTTTCCACCATGACCAATAATTCCCTTTTTCGTCTTCTTTGAGAATTCTATCCATTGTTGAACGCTTAGACTTTGATTTTTGCATAATTGTAACCATACTTCTATACTATTAATAATACCTTCAGACACAGACCAACCTGTTCCTTCTCGCCAAAAGAAATAACCCTCATTCTCAAGTTGTTTAGAAATTTCAGAAAGTATTCTATTTGTTCGTGCAAGTATATACCATTCGCCTTTGTTAAAGTTAATATCCATTATATCAAAATAAAAAGAAACAAAACCCTCTTCTTCACGAGGTTTCCAATCTTTTTGTTTTCTGGTAGTAACCTTTCTTATAATGTCTTCCGCTACTTTATGTATAGAATAGGGAACTCTGTACGATTGATCAAGAACAATTGAGTTTTGTGTTGAATGCAAAAAATCAGTTACGTTTGCACCTGCCCAATTAAAAATACATTGATCGTCATCTCCAGCATAGTAAGCTTTTTTAGAATTAGGTAACAAACACTCCTTGACCATTGACCATTGTATTGGAACTAAATCTTGTGCCTCGTCTACAATTAAAAGATCTAAATCTGGACCTGTTCCTTGTTTTAAAAATTCTAACAACATATCAGTAAAGTCAATTTTTTGATGTATTCTTTTATAATCTTCGTATGCTTTTTTAACCACAGGTAAGTAATGTCTGTGTAAACTCGTATCGCCAAAAGCGTCAAACTCTGCCATAAAATCTGTCTGTTTTAATCTAGATTGTTGAATAATATAAAAATATTTATCGCCATTACTTGTTCCAGGGTTATACAAATCCCCTTCTTCAATGTTTAACTTTTCTTCTTTTTGAAAAATAATACCTAATTTTTTTCCAAGAAATCTCATATCAGCAGACCTAATTACATCTTCAGCTTTCATTCCTACCCAACGAAAAGCAAGAGAATGTAAAGTTCTAAAATGTGGAAAATATTTTTGATCTAAATTAAATTTCAAACAAGCTCTGTCAATTGCCTCTTGAGCAGCTTTCTTTGTAAAAGATAAAAAAGCTATTCTCTCTGGATTCGTACCTTCGGCAATAGCATTCTCCATTATCTCTAATAACTTTGTAGTTTTGCCCGTACCTGGAGGTCCGTAAATAGCAGTTTCTTTATTTTGGCTCATTACACATTGCCGTTGCATCAATTCTTATTGCTTTAGGATATAATCGTTTCGCTTCATCTTTAAACCAATCAATGACCATTTTCTTATCGTCAATGCATTTTTCTTTTAACTGAAATTCTATTTTTGGTTTATAAAAACTACAAAAAGACTCTCCACCTCTGTGCCTTGGTCCCTCCGTAATAACGATACAAAAAGCTACAATCATGTCTATCAAAACGGAACCTCATCTTCAAATTCAACCTTTGGAATATCTACTTCTTCTTTTACTTCAGGTATCCACCAAACACGAATCGTTTTCCACTTACCATCTGTTGTTTTAAAAGATTTACCATCACTACATTTTTCTCCATTGTTCATCTCTTTAATTCTCTCTTGTATTTGACCTTTTGAATAATGTGTAAACCCTTTTTGTCTTAAAAATTCTATGAATGAATCAACCTTAAAATAAACAAATCCATCCATAATCCAGGGTTTGCCAACCAAAAGTTCCTCTGCTGATTGTGCTTGAACTCTCCCATGACAAAATGCCTCAAGTAACTGCATAAACTGTCCCTTGTAAGTTAACTCCTCTGGAACTTCTATTTCATTCGCCTCTGCTAATAAACTATTAATTAACACTTGCCAATCGCTCTCTTTAACTTTTGGAGGCATAAAATTTTGTTGCTCTAAACATGCAATCTGAAATTTAGATTGTGATTGCAAATCAAAACTTGTTAGCTCTAATCGTCTGCCATCTAAATCTGCAAAAAATACTCTTGGTTCTGATTTAACAATAGATATACCTGTTATCTCAACGGCATCTACATTTGCTCCAACTCCATACTTTCTTTTCTTACACAAAGATTTATTGCAATGTGATTTAATCGGTTCTTGATTACATGTGTAAAAATATTCTTTCTTTTCTAATTGATTTTGTATTACAACAATTTCTTGTGCCGACACGGGATTTGAACAATAATCAATATTA
>VTLG01015499.1_pt1 | contig 10866 bp, 17 predicted proteins | sample 4694571 | NCBI WGS metagenome assembly VTLG01 (sample SAMN12604809, study PRJNA352737) | marine metagenome | biome: ENVO:00000447; feature: ENVO:00000209|ENVO:00000569|ENVO:01000036; material: ENVO:00002151; isolation source: viral sequences binned using virsorter ... | reverse complement strand
GACATACTGAAGAACTTTTCCAATATTAATCCGTCAATAACCTTTAAGGAAGGACAGGAATTATCTACACTATCAATCCAGAGAAACATTCTCTCTCGTGCAGTTGTAGAAGAAAAGTTTCCAAAAGCATTTGCAATATATGACCTAGGAGAATTCCTATCTGGTCTATCATTGTTTGACAATCCTGACTTTGATTTTAATAATGACAACTATGTCATCATCAAAGATAGAAAATGTCAATCAAGATATTTCTTTGCTGACCCATCTACAATTACTACACCACCAGAACAGAGAGCAGAGATTCCTAGTAAGGATGTTTGTTTTATAGTTCCATGGAGTGATCTAAACAATCTTATCAGAGCAGCATCTATTTACAGTGTTACTGATCTAGCAGTTGTAGGTGATGGTAGTGAAATCAATCTTGTTGTGCGTGACAAAAAGAATGACACATCAAACAACTATTCTGTAAGAGTAGGAACTACTGATGCTAAGTTCACATTTAATTTTAAGGTAGAATATCTTAAGTTACTTCCTGCAGATTATGAAGTTACTATCAGTAAGCATAATGCAGCATTGTTCAGAGATGCAAACAGAGATCTAGAATATCTTATTGCACTTGAACCAGATTCTGTGTATAATGGGTAAGACACCCTTTATGCCATGAATATATTTGTTACCGACCCTGACCCTACTATCTCAGCAAGAGTTCTTCCTGACAAACACATTGTCAAGATGCCACTAGAAACATGTCAAATGCTTTCTATTGTTTGCTCTGATGAGTGGGGTCATAGCTATGGTAAAATATATCGTAATGATGGACAACCATACAAAACATCCAAAGGTGCATTTCGTAATCATCCCTGCACAATATGGGCAAATGATTCTCTAGCAAATGCATGGTGGTTACTTACTCATGGTATTGCATTGTCTCTAGAATATACTCATCGTTATGGCAAAATTCATTCTTGTCATAGACCACTACTAGAAGCAACACATCTCTTACCATCAGAAGACTACACTAAGCATACACCTTTTGTATTTGCAGGTCCTGACCAGTTCAAGCACGATACAACTATTGACATTTTTACTGCATACAAGTATTATATTGCTAGTAAACCATGGGCAGCAGATAATTATCTACGCGACCCATCCAGAAAACCACATTGGTTATAAATTATGAATGAATTTCTTTGGGTAGAAAAGTATCGCCCTAAGAATATTGAACATTGTATCCTTCCTGATGATTTGAAGAAAACCTTCAAGTCTTTTGTTGATGCAGGAGAAGTTCCTAATCTTCTCTTGTGTGGCACAGCAGGGATCGGTAAGACTACAGTTGCAAAAGCACTGTGTCATGAACTGGGTGTAGATTCTATTGTCATCAATGGATCTGACGAAGGTAGATTTCTAGACACTGTAAGAAATAGTGCAAAGCAATTTGCATCTACTGTTTCTCTTACGTCTAGTGCAAAACATAAAGTCATTATTATAGATGAAGCAGACAACACTACACATGATGTTCAGTTGTTATTGCGTGCATCTATAGAAGAGTTTCAGAGAAATTGTAGATTTATATTTACTTGTAATTTCAAGAACAAGATCATACAACCATTACATTCTCGAACAACTGTTATTGATTGCAACACTCGTGGAAAACAAAAACAACAAATAGCTACACAATTTTTTGAAAGGTGTCGTGGTATACTTACAGCAGAGAACATTGAGTTTACTGATGCTGTAGTCGCTGAGGTCGTTCAGAAATTCTTCCCAGACTTCAGACGCACCCTCAACGAACTGCAAAGGTATGCAGCATCAGGAGTTATAGACACTGGGATTCTGGCACAGATAAGTCAGATCAGATTAGAAAAACTTGTAGGTGCATTGAAGACAAAAGACTTCGGTGCAACAAGAAAGTGGATCGTTGCTAATCTAGATAATGATCCTAATTCTATCTTACGAACTGTCTATGATAGTTTGTATGATTCTCTTTCTCCTACTAGTATACCTCAAGCGGTATTGATTATTGCCAAGTATCAATACCAATCAGCATTTGTTGCTGATCAGGAAATAAATCTCTTGGCAGCATTAACTGAAATTATGGTGGAGTGTCAATTCAAATGACTAACAAACGTGAAAAAATTAGAGCACAAATGAAATCTAGATTTTATTATATGTTCTGGGGTGCTGCAACAGTTGCTGTTGTAAGCGGACAACTTTATGTCGGCACATCTTATCGTGCTATGGCAAAATCAATGAACAGGTGGTTTGAAGAAACTATTGATCTTATACAAATGCCACAAAGAAGAAGAACTGCACAACCTGATGGTTATTATCTTCCTGTTCCAACTCCAGAAGATTATGGAATGACAATAGTGCAATGAAAAAATCTGAACTAATACATTGGAGATTACAGGCAATGCTAAGAGAGCATACCTTTAGTGATTTAGCATACCTAGGCATAAGAGAAGATCAGCATTGGTATAGTATAGATGGCAATGAAGTTCCAGTAGATGCAATTGAAGAACTAGAATCTGTAGAAGAATGAAAACACCACTACGATATCCTGGCGGTAAGTCAAGAGCAGTTCCTAAGTTATGTCAGTGGTTGCCTGATAGCATTACAGAATATCGTGAACCATTCTTAGGTGGTGGTAGCATGGCAATCGAGATGACAAAACGTTATCCTGATATACCTATCTGGGTCAATGATCTATACAAACCATTATATAATTTTTGGTTAGTATTGAGAGATGATGGAGATTACTTGTATGATCAACTCATACAATTAAAACAAAGACATCCTGATCAAGGATCTGCTAGACAATTATTTTTAGATGCTAAGGAGAAAGTAAATGAATTGGATATTGGATACAAAGATAAAGCGGTTGCTTTTTATATCATTAACAAGTGTAGTTTCTCTGGTCTTACTGAATCTTCTTCCTTCTCAAAACAAGCAAGTGATTCCAACTTCTCCATACGTGGCATTAATAATCTCAAATACTATTCTAAGTTAATAAAAAATTGGAAGATTACATGTCTAGATTATAGTGAGTTACAATCTGATGAGAGTGATGTATTCTTATATGCAGATCCACCTTATCAGGTAAAAGACAATCTCTATGGTCATAAAGGTCAGATGCATAAAGGTTTTGACCATGCAAGATTTGCAGATATTATGGATGGACATTTGTGTAACGTCATGATATCATATAATAACCACCCCGATATTATTCATAGATTCGAGGAGTGGTACCAGTATGACTTTGCTCATACTTATACAATGAGGTCTACAGGTTCATACATGATAGACCAAACAAAACGTCGTGAACTAATTTGTCTTAATTATGGAAAGTATAGGAGTCAGAGTGTTGCCTAGTGGATACTGTCAACTCTACAATACACGTAGAGGTGGACTATCTACATTCGCACCAGAATCACAATCAGCAATCATCATGGGTGAAGAAGTCCATGTTCAAACTAAGTCTGGAAGGACACAGATATATCGTGTCAATAATTCTAGAACTGGTGTCGTAGGTCCTATCAGAACATTCTAATGATTGAAGAATGGAAAAATGTTGTCATTGCTGACAAAAAACATGATTGGTATTCGATATCAAATCATGGAAATTTAGTAACTCATTTGAGAAGAAAATCGAGAGGGGGTTGGAGGGGAACTTTTACATGTGTTGATTCATCGTATAGAAAATCCTGTAATTGGCGATTTAATGATAGTAGAGGTAAGTATGGTGGGTTTAGTATGCTTTTTCCAAAAGATTTTTTTGTTGGCACTAGATATGAAAAAAGAACTCATTATGTAGATGATAGAAAGATTGATCCAAAACAACATAAATGTCTAAAGAGATCTCTGGCACATCAACTTGTTATGTGGGCTTTTAAACCATTAGATAAATTTCCTCCCAAAATATTAGAAAATTGTTGGGATGAAATACCCAATGAAGCAAAAAATGTATTGCATGATTGTTTGCACATTAATCATATAGACAATGACGCACAAAACAATCATGTTGATAATTTGGAGTGGGTAACACCATATGATAATATTAGACATGCGATAGATGTTATCTATGATGGAGCAACATCTAATGCTAGTAAAAAACCTATAATAAAACCTCTTGATATAACAAAACTAATAAATGAAGTATGAACTAAAAGACTGGTTAAACTCTATCAACTTTACAAAAGAGAATTTGATAGAAGATCCAGAAGCTATATCATCATATCCCCCATACATTATCAACAGGTGTTTGTCAGGACATCTAGACACTGTACTGTTTGCAAATGAGATGAACAAGTATAGTAACCTTGATAAGGATATGCAGTATAGTTTCTTCCTATATACTTTGAGGAAAAGGAAAAGATTTTCTCCTTGGTTGAAGAAAGAACAGATTGAAGATCTGGATCTAGTTAAAAAACACTATGGATATAGTAATGAGAAAGCGAAGATCGCAGTAACTCTTCTAACCAAAACCCAACTTGAATATATTCGTAACAAACATGACATGGGAGGCAAACAATGACTGCGATCACTGAGGAAGTTTCATGGACTACCGACAGTATGATAGAGGTAGGACTACGTGAACCAGATGATTTTCTCAAAGTAAGAGAAACACTGACAAGAATTGGAGTAGCATCCAGAAAAGAAAAGAAATTATATCAGTCATGTCACATACTGCATAAGCAGGGTAAATACTACATTGTCCATTTTAAAGAATTGTTCCTTTTAGATGGAAAAAAAGGAAACCTAAGTCTCAATGATGTGCAACGTAGGAATCGAATAGTTCAGTTGCTAGGTGATTGGGGATTAGTTTCTATTAGCAGTAAAGAAAGTATTGCTGATGTAGCACCTCTAAGTCAGATTAAAGTTCTTGCTTATAGGGAAAAAAGTGATTGGACACTTGAATCCAAATACAATATAGGTAAGAAAAAAGACGAATAATCTTTTTTGCTATATAATAATGTACATTGATTCTTGCTTAGTCAGGGATCGTATTTAATTAATTTAAAAATGGCAGCACGTAAATGTGTGGGTTTTGCAGACCCCCAAATTCTGCAGAAAGCAAAAGCAACTCTTACTAAAGCAGAAGATCCTTTAAAAGGTTTTCCTTTATTAAAATTCGTTGGTTTTTCACTAGAATTATTAAGACACCTATACACTACGGTAAATCAGTGTAGAGGAACACAACAAGAAGACGGAAATGTAAGTGCTATACAAGCTTCGTTTCTAGCATGGGGATGGAACCTCTTTGAGTGGCCATTCCCTTTTGTTGTGTATAATGAAATTCGTAACTTAATTGATAGAAGACACTCTAAAAAAGCAGCAGAGTTAATAGGCATCCCAAAAGTTTTGGGTGCTCAATATAAATTTGTTGATGACCATGAATGGAGTTGGTTAACACCAGACTCTAAACTTACCATGGCGGGTGTTTATATGAATGCTACAGATGGTAGTTGCAACGCTGTTGTAAAACATTTTATACATGCAACTATGTTTGTGTGCCAAGATAATGGTCTAGATCATACTGACATAAAAATTGTAAAAGCAATTATTGAGTTGATGGGTATTGATCAGAGATATCCACCTAACGGTAGAGGAAAATCTCAAGTAATTAATGCATGCCTTAACTGGGATGAAGATGGCGTCTCAATGACAGATAAAAATACTGAAGGTGAGGTTGCCGAATACTTAGAGACAACAGATAAATTTGCTAACAATGCAGTTGATAAAGAAGGAACTAAGTTACTCGTTATGACAGCAGAAAAAGCATGGAACAAACGATATGCTTGGGACTTACTTCGCCATCTTCTAGAGGCAGAACGAGATGACTACAATGTTAGGATACTTGTGAAGTCAAAAGGAAAAACTGCTAAAGAGGTAAGAGAAGATAGGCAGGATCTTTTTACCAAGTGTGTTGAGTATTATGCCTTAGCAACTAACAGTTATAAAGATACTGCTGCTGAGGTTATCAATGCTCGGTTTGAAAGTATTGGTATGACTGGTGTAGATTTTCCTCAAAAAGCAGTAGATGCATTACCAGGTGAGGTGTATATTCTACATCAACTTGATGGGGAAACCGAACCAGAACAAATAGATTTCTCTGACTATGAGTTTGATCCTATGGGTTAGTTCGGTTCTCCAAACCTTATATCCATAGTATCCAGTATAATTAATAGTGTGATGCCGAAAGGGTCACACTTTTAACACTCGCTATAATAGGAGAACAACTATGGAAATTCAAAGGTATACTGCTGCCGATCTACCATCACTATTCGATAAGATCACAAAGAACAGCATCGGGTATGACTTCGACTCATTCTGGAACACTACACAAACCAGTTACCCACCATATAACCTTATACACATTTCTAATGAAGAATCACGACTTGAAATTGCACTTGCTGGCTTCAAGCAAGATGACGTCAAAGTCTATACGGAGTATGGAAAGATATATGTCGAAGGCAGCAAAGAAAAATCAGAGGATGATGGAACGTATGTCCATCAAGGATTGGCACAACGTGCCTTCCAACGAGCATGGACGCTCTCCGATAATACGGAGGTTAGATCCGTCGAGTTTACAGACGGACTCCTTAGAATCGTATTGGGAAAAGTAGTTCCTGATCATCACAAAAGAGTAGATTACATCTAACATACATAGGGGGTATTGACAATTGTTGATACCTCCTTTATAATATAAACAAAAGCATTTTTGACATGGCAAGAAAGAAGAAGGAACCAATTAATGTAACACCTCCTGTAGATCAAACTCTTGTAAAATCAGATAGAGTAAAAGTCGTCGTTATGTTTAATGGTGACAATGTAATATGTGATTTGCAAGAAGCAGTTAATAAAGATACTGGTGAAAGACAGGCATATATTATGAACTATCCATACCTAGTTGAGTATGATCAACCTAAACTGGATACTACAGGTATCGTTACAGATCCAGAAGTTAAGGTTCATTATGCACCATGGTGTCCTCTATCACCTGAGACAAGGATTCCATTAAATCATAATATGGTTGTTACTATTCTAGAACCAGTTCCTAGTCTTAGAGATACATACATTACTAACGTGCAAAAAATGGGTGGCAACGTAGGATGAGTATAAAGATTTTATTATTAAAGTCTAACGAAGAAATAATTACAGAAGCAAAAGAAATAGCAAATCCTGATAGTAAATTAGCAATAGGATATCATTTGCATAAACCTTTTCGTTTAGAGATTGTATCTGACGAAGGGGATCTTGTTTTTAACAGAGAAAAAGGTTATCAATTATCATGGTTTCCATGGGCACCTCTAAGTAAAGACAAAGATTTTTTTCTTCCTGCAGATCATGTCATTACTGCATATGATCCACTAGACAGCATTACGGAACAATACGTTCAAGCAATCAAAGAGGAAAATTATGAAAAGAATTTTAAACAACATGAGGATGTTATTGCAGGAATAGAAGATGAAGATTTGGATATGGAACAGATATTCAAAGATGCAGAAGCAGCATTAGATGATGAGGACACTTAAATTACATGAATAAAAATTTTATTGGGGTATATCCAAACATTCTTCCACCAGAACATTGTGAAAGAATTATCAAAGAGTTTGAAGATAATCTTAAGTATGACGCTGCTATTGATTTAAAACGGTTGCATGGTGGTGCTCAACATCGTAGCGGAACTTCACTTTTTATTTGTGTAAATGACGGTTGGAATGAATCACGAGAAATTATTAATCAAGCAGTCAACAGAGGTGTTCAAGCATATTACGAAGAATATCCTGTAATAATTGCTAGGTCTGCATCTCATCAAATAAAACTACAAAAAACAAAACCTGGTGAAGGATATCATGATTGGCACTGCGAGGCATTTAATGCTGTATCATGTCAGCGTGTATTATTTTGGATGATTTATTTGAATACTACTCCAGAGGGTGAAGGTATAACAGAATGGATTTATCAGGGAGTAAAAGAACAACCAGAACAAGGTAAGCTTATTATCTGCCCATCTGGATTTACACATACTCATCGAGGAAATCCAACGTATACGGATACTAAGTATATTGCAACAGGATGGTTCACGCATCAAGGTGAATAGATGATTGATCAATTTCAAGTTACAGAAAATCTTCCAGTTCTCACTGGTATTTGTCCTCTTGACATTAACAAACAAATGCTTGAGGATGTAAAAAAACAATCTTACCCTAACACAAATAAAACTAATGTTAAGGCAAAGATGACTGGTTGGCATGTTCATACTCCAACAACAGATAAACTTACGAATTGGATTAAAGAAATTATCATAGATGTAACTAAAACTCCTCACACCACATATGAGGTAACTGATGCTTGGTTTGCTCACTATACTCAAAGTGACCATACAGTTAATCATTGTCATTATCCTCAAACGTGGTCATTTGTTTACTTTGTTCAAGCACCACCTAATTCAGCACCATTAGTATTCACAACATCTAACGCTGCTATAGCAGCAGAACAAAATAGAGTTGTTATATTTCCTGCATCTGTTTATCATTTTGTTCCACGCAATGAAGCAAATAATAGAATTGTATATTCGGGTAACATCTTAGGTCGTAATATAAGAACAGATTATGGACAATGAGGAAACTTAAATTATATGACACAGATGATAATTTAATTCTATCATATACAACAGACCATGAATTTCATGGTAGTCAACTAATTGAGATTACAGGTCCTGTTCTGATAGGTAAATGTTTAGTTGACTATCTTGCAAGAATCAATGGCGAGTTTGGTATCGTTACTTTTGATCAACCAATAGAAACTCCACTATACACATTAGATTTTGTTCCACAACCCTTCCCATTATTTGTAGGTGGCACACAACAATTTGAGCATCTTATGTTCAACGGTCCTACTTACTTTAACATAAGGGTTGACGAATACCGACCTTGGATGTATATTGGTAATCTAATTACCAAAAAATTTATCCCAGAACTAAAATCTATTTCTCCAGTATATAATTACAAGAAACAAGATAATAACATCTGGGACAAAAAAGACCTACGCAAATTAGAAACATTATGCAAATCGCTTTGATAATATTAAAGAGTGGTATTGAACTTATCACCATGGCAGAACAAATGGATGAAGAACCTAGTTGTCATATGCAAGATCCTTATCTTATTAAGGAAGATGGCACACTAGAACCATGGCCACGTTATACAACAGATACTGACGTATTGCTTTATTCTGAAACTATTGCTACAATAGTAACACCCACATCAGAATTGAAAAAGAAATATGAGACTGTGACTAAATGAGTTTTTACACAAACGTACAATTAGTTGGAGACAACATACACTACATTGGATACGAAGATGGACAACGTATTCAACGTAAGTTTAAGTTTTCTCCAACTCTTTTTATTGTCACTAAAAAACAAACTAGATGGAAAACACTTGATGGTAGGTATGCAAAACCAGTAAGGTTTGAGTCTGTGCGAGAAGCACGTCAGTTTGTAGACAAGTACAAAGAAGTTCCAAACTTTGAGGTGCATGGTTATGACAGATATTTGTATCAGTTTATATCCAAAGAGTTTCCTGACGAAGTAGATTATGACTTCAAAAGTATGAAGATTATGTCACTCGATATTGAGGTTGCATGTGAGAATGGATTTCCTAATGTAAAAGAATGTGCTGAGGAAATGCTTAGTATCACAGTGCAGGATTATCAAACTCGTAAGTTAAAAGTATTTGGCACTAGACCTTATAAGAATACACGTGATGATGTAGAGTTTATTCTATGTGATGGTGAAGAACATCTACTTCGTTGTTTCTTAGATTATTGGATACAAAACTTTCCTGACATTCTTACTGGTTGGAACGTTGATGGATATGACGTGCCATATATTTGTGGTCGTCTTGAAAGATTGTTTGGTGAGAAAGAAATGAAGATGATGTCACCATGGGGTCATGTAAAGAGAGAAGAAGTAGAGATAAAAGGACGTGAGCAAATATTCTACAGGATGTCAGGAATTAATGTCATTGACTATCTTGATTTGTATAAAAAATTTACCTATACTAATCAAGAATCATATCGTCTAGATCATATTGCATTTGTAGAACTTGGTCAAAGAAAAGTTGATCACAATGAGTTTGAAAACTTCAAAGATTTTTATACGAAAGATTGGCAAAAGTTTATTGATTACAACATCGTTGACGTGGAACTAGTCTCAAGACTAGAAGAAAAGATGAAGTTGATAGAGCTTGCTGTTGCTCTAGCGTATGACGCTAAAGTTAATATGCAAGATGTGTATTATCAGGTAAGAATGTGGGACACACTGATCTACAATTTTTTAAACAAAAAAAGTATTGTTGTTCCGCCAGGCAAACGATCAGATAAAGATGAAAAATACGCAGGAGCATATGTCAAAGAACCGATTGCAGGACGCTATAATTGGGTGGTTAGTTTTGACCTCAATAGTCTGTATCCTCATCTCATTATGCAGTATAATATTTCCCCAGAAACCCTCGTTGAAAAGAGGCATCCATCCGCTACAGTTAATGGACTCCTCTCGCAGAAGGTAGAGGTTCCTAAAGAGTTTTGTCTGTGTGCTAATGGTGCAATGTATCGTAAAGACATCCATGGTTTTTTACCAGAGATGATGAAGAAAATATACGATGAACGTGTGCAATCTAAAAATTTGATGATCCTTGCCAAGCAGGAATATGAGAAAACCCCAACAAAGGAATTAGAAAAGAGTATAAGTAAGTATAATAATATTCAAATGGCACGTAAGATTCAATTGAACAGTGCTTATGGTGCTATTGGCAATCAGTATTTTAGATACTATAATATTATTAATGCTGAAGCGATTAC
>VTLG01001542.1_pt1 | contig 10866 bp, 11 predicted proteins | sample 4694571 | NCBI WGS metagenome assembly VTLG01 (sample SAMN12604809, study PRJNA352737) | marine metagenome | biome: ENVO:00000447; feature: ENVO:00000209|ENVO:00000569|ENVO:01000036; material: ENVO:00002151; isolation source: viral sequences binned using virsorter ... | reverse complement strand
GGATAAGCTCTAGGTCATCATCTGTAAGTAGGGTCAAGGCATCCTTGGCCTTCTGATCGCTGTATCCGAAATATTCTTTCACTAAATCTAAATTATCTATTTTAGAAGTTTTCAACCAAGGAGCAAATCTCTTTCTTGGTCTAGAACTATTTAGGAGAAAGTCGAATTGAAGTTTACTATCTAAGTGGTTGTTTATATTCATCTCATTGACAAGGAAAATCATGTCAGAATGAGCATACAAAGCACGATTCACAACCCATGCAGGATATTTCCTCTCATAATGAGGATCTTCATCCATGAGTTTTTCTTTTGTGTGATTGATTGCGTTTAGATATTCTTTGAGGTCACTCATTGAAAAACTCCGTCAATGATGATTTTTGAGAGGACTCATAAGCTTTCTTCCATCTTCCATTCACACCTAATCTTTCTAAACCCTTCCACGGACCTGAAGTTGCAACCTTAGTTTTGATAGATACAAACTCTGGAAATTTCTCTGCAAGTTTTTTACAAGCTATATTATGATTCTCAATGGTTCTTGATGTAGAACACCCACCCTCTGAATTTGACAAGCCTGGATTGGAAATAAATTTGTAGATAACTCTATTAGGAACACCTCTGGTTAATAATTGAAGACAGACATAATAATCTTCTGCATTATCCAAGATCCAATCTATCTCTCTGAAAGTTTCCGATAGTGCTTGACCATCATAAAATACGTTACCAAGTATTCTTGAGTTATTAGTGAACGGCCATTTACCAAGAGGATTTACCAGTGTACTACCAATTCCACCATGATAGAATCCAGCATCCATAGTTTCCTCTATAAGATCTAAACATTCTTGAAACGTAACATTATCTACAGGAGTTTTTACAATCTTACCATCTACCATTTCACTTTTTAGTATTTCTAGATCATCATCTAAAACCCAATGTCTGTAGTTTTTACTACACCCCCACTCTTCAGCAATCTCTTTTCTAGTTTGAGAGATTCCGATATTATCTCCACTCAAGACAAATAGATTTGTATGAATTTCTCTAGCTTGTTTTTCTTCTTGTGGCTGAACAACTAAAGTAACACCATCCCTAAATTTATCTGGAATAGAGTTGAGAGTTATTTGTTTATCAAGTCTTTTGAATGTAGGAATTACGAGTTTAATCATATAAAAAATCTTTCTACTCCATACTGTGAAGGTTTTGATAATATTGGATCTATTAGTGAAGATAGATCTTTAGTTGCTATAGACATAAAATGAATCATTCTCATTTTCTTATACTTTGAACCATAACTATCTTCACACTTATCACTTTTAAGATAATCAGACATATAACAATGCCACCCAATAATACCATCCTCATATACTGATAATATGGTAGCATTTTTAGCTTGTTTCTCCGAAACATCAGCAAGAGAACTAGTAGGACTACCGCCCCTGAATTTAACTTCTGTTTTAATACCATGAGAAGATATTAGTAAATCATATCCCTTTTGTTTTTTCTTGCCAGGATAATAATTGTCCATATCCATAAATTCATATTGAGGATATTCTTCCAACAATTTTTTTATTGCTAGTTCTCCCTTTTCATTATATTCTTCTTGTTGTGTCATAAGAAGTTCTCCAAAGAAGAAGTTTCTGCATACTTCCCAATTTTCTTGGGAGTTTTACCAAGTTGACCCATAGTGGCCAATCGTCTATCACAATACGCAACGCAAGTATATCTTGTACCTTCACCCTCAATCGAAGTTACACCATGATACTCCAAACTGTCAGCAATGATAACTGAATTATGAGGAGCATCAATTGCAATTCCATATCTGGGAAAGCAAAGATATGCACCGATATAATGTCCATCTCTGAAGTGACACATCGTAGTCATTCCAGATTCAGTATCTCCAGAATCAACATGAGCAGACATACCTTTTGATCCCAATCCCAAATCACTATACCGATTCATTGAGAGAGTAGTTACAATACCTACTCTATGATCTGGTGAGATAGAGGTTTCTGCAAATGTCTTCTGAGCTTGATATCTTACAGGATCTACTTTTTTGAACGCAAGTTCATTATATTTTCCAATCTGTTTGAGTATTTCAAATCTCTCTGGATTGTCTTTTGTCCATCCTGACTGTTCAATAGCACCTGTAAATCTACCCTTCTTCCATCCAGCCATGACAGAATGAATCTCATTTGCATAAGCAATCATTCCCCATTTTCCAGATTTGGTTTTTACATGGTATGAGTTTGGAGTCCTGAGTTTGTATTCAGTGATACCTCTTGCAGCCATGTCTTCTGGATCGATAGGACCAGAAGCATTAGCACGCATTGTAGTAGTATCCTCAATAGTCTTGAGACAATTGAAGACTTGATCATCTGGAAATGCATTACAAACCACGTATGCAAGTGGTTCTCCATCATAAAGAGAAGAGCCAGGTTTTAGAATGCAAGTATCTTCTCCTTCTTCCCCATCATATACTTCTATTGCACCCCAAGGATAAGCTTCCCATGTAAGAAACTTACCACCCCATTTTTCTTTGGTTTCCTCGAAACCATAATCATGTTCTAGCTGAATAGTTCGCATAAGGTTCCAATACGTTAGTGTGAATTGACTCTGCAAGATATTTCATACAAATCGGAGCGACCATCAATCCGATCCTTGCAAGTCTATCGTTTAGTGTTCCAGTTTGTTTGTAGTCATTCGGTAAAGTCATAAGACGAATGGCTTCGTATGTAGTGTACACTCTATCTTTCTCAGGATGCAAATGCACAGCCAAACTGGTTTTGAGTCCCTGTTCAGATAAAGTATGAGAAGCTTGATTCCAAGGAACTCTACGAGATTGAAAGAATGAGTTTTTCCTTTTGGGAATAGTTTTACCTTTTAATTTTCGATACTCAATCAATTTATCATACCAAGGACCAACTACATCATCCCCTACAGAAACAACCTTATCTGGATTCTTTTGCAATCTCTTCAGCCACTTGTACTTAGCACCTTTCTTCATGGATTCACAAAGTTCTTCAGATTCATTCTCGTTCACTGAGTCTGTTTGTAGATCACGAATTGCATCTTCAATAACTGGTTTACCATTATTATCTGGTTCAGGATAGATTCTACTAATGTTCATCCAATTCAAACCAATTGCATCTGCAACATCTTGGCGAACTCCAACTATAAAGACACGTTCACGTTTTTGTGGAACACCATGATACCATGCATTCAAAACTTTATGAGTCATAACATATCCTTGTTCCTCATAAGCTTTCAGCATCATATCAAGATAACCTCTAGCATAGTCCATAGTCAAACCCTTGACATTCTCACAGACTACAACTTTTGGTTTGAGTTCTCCGACCAAGCGAACTTGATCAAAAGTCAGATCCTCAATGTTTTTCTGTTTCCAACCATAAGCCATCTTTTCTTTTCCCCAGCCCTTTTGTTTGGTTCCAGACATGGAAAAGGGTGGGCAAGGTGGACTACCATCTAATATATCAATATCAACATTCCCAATGATATCTCTGATTTGTTGACCCTCTACATTACGAATGTCATCAACAATGACAGGAGTATCTGGAAAGTTTGCATTGTAGGTATCAGCATGAATTTGCTGAAATTCATTGACACAGAGGATATCACCCCCTGCAAGTTTGTAGCCACAAGAAGAGCCACCGCCACCAGCAAAGAATGATACTACGTTGAAGAGTTTTCGGTCTGAAGACTTTTTCAGACCATCTAGTGTGTACTGAAAATATTTACTTGAATTTGGCATTTGACATTATCTCCACTAAACAAGCCATTAGATTAATTTCTTGATCTCCCACAAAGGCAGACTTGTACTGATAGTTCGCAATCACCAAAATAATCGCAGGGATTGAATTAGGATCACATTTTTCGTACAATTTATCATATATCTTACGATACACCTTTTGAGGGTCATTGTCAAGATTATTCACTACCCAAGAGCGAACTGATTTGAAGTTCTTTGCCTTGAGTGATTCAACCAATTCATTCATATTGGTATCACTAATATTTAGCAAGATACCAGAGTCGATCTTTCCAGATACAGAATATCTCTGGAGCTCGTTTAGAACTCTACGAAAATCTGGAAAGTGTTTCATGATCAGTTCTGCAACTACCTTTGGGTCAGATTCAACTCCTTCTCCTTTGAGAATGGAATTACACCTATCCATAAAGTCAGCACACATTTGCTGTTGATCAGATGCAGAATAATCTATGACTGCACACCTTGAATGAATCGGTTCGATAATCCGATTCTTGAAATTACAAGTGAAGATAAAGGAGCAATTGGAAGAGAACTTTTCTATAAATCCTCTCATTGCAGGCTGGACAGAATCTGGCGTCATGTAGTCAGCCTCATCTATGATGACAACTTTTCTACCACCAGACATAGAAACGGAACTACAGTATTGTGTAAGTTTATTACGAAGAGTTTCAATTAATCGACCTTCATCAGATCCATTGATCATCAAATAGTCACAATTTAGTTCCTTACACAATACTATAGCTGCAGAAGTTTTACCAGTGCCGGCACTTCCACTGAGAATAAGATTTGGTATCTTATCCCCTCCAATAATTTCTCTGAAAGTATTCTTGATACCTTCAGGTAAAATCAAATCTTCAACTGTAGAGGGGCGATACCTCTCCACCCATAATATATCTTTATTCATCAGCCTCCGTATGTGGAAGATGACTCAGTAGCGATCCAGTATTGGAGTTGGTTTTGTGAGAATTTTGCAATTCCCTTAGAAGAAATTTCAACATCATAGTCGCCAGGAACCATCTTGAAATTTTCGATTTTGAACACGAACCTAAATGTCTTATCTGTACTCTCATCTAGGTTGACATGGAAAGTGTCAGAGGAATCATTCTGAGAATCCATTGCTCTGACTGTCATTGGAGATCCACCCTCAACAACAATCTCAGGAGTACCAAGAACATTTCCAGCTTTCATAACTCTGGATAATGAGTCTTGACTCAGCTTGAATCTGACTTCTGGATCTGGAACAGTAATGTTCTTTTCTGGTGGAGTTACGATCATTGAAGGGTCACAGTAAACGTAGTGTAAAGCAGTTTTACTATCTCCAATTCTAACGGATTTTTCTCCAAACTCAAAGTCTGGATTATCGAAAAGGGATATTGCACCCAAGAATCTATTCACCTCATAGATCGCAAAATCTTGAGGGAATGTAGTTTCCACTTCTGCTTGTGCGAGAATATTTTTCTGGACTGATACAGTCCTCAAGGTATTCCCAGCCTTGACTTCAATAGACATATTAATATCACTGAAGTTTTTCAGTGTATTCAATGTATCTTTATTTATTTTCATAATCTATCTTCCTATTTGGAAATCGGTTTTCATGGATGCTCAATGCGATAATACCATAGTGGATGACCTTGAGCAAATCATCCTTATTAAATCCATTCTTCTTACCATAACGCTGGGCATACTTAATAATATTACCTAGGGCAAACCCCTCACCATGCCCAGCGTCTATGATAAACTCTGTAGATTGGATTTTACCAGAAGAGTAATGTTGGCCATACGTGCCGTCAATATACTCTTTGAGTTCTTTCAGGATCTCTCCTTCATTAAATTTGTATTCAATCATATCAATAAATCCTTTTTTTCCCATTCACTAAACCCTTCATCAAGATTTTTTGCGACAACATCAAAACTAACTTCTTTAAGGGTTTCTTTCTCAAGAATTACAATTCCTTCTTTACCATATCTTTCAAGCAATGGCAATGTAACTTTAAGAAGATTTCCAGTAGATTCATTGTTCACAGTGTAACTGGAAAGCCTCTTATTTTCTTCAGAGGTAACATCTATACCCGAACTAGCAATAACCCAATGAGGAAAAAAAGTTTCTAAAGATTCTCCGATAGTTTCCCAACGACTCATAATATAATAGCAATATACTTGAGGAATAAAGCAGTGGTCAAAACAAACTTTACTACCTTTTCGTTTTTCAAGGTAAGCAGAATTAGAAATAAAACCAGTTTGAAAAGACTTACACTGCATATAAAATGTTCGTGTTATTGGTCTTTTTGCAGAATCTCTAAACCAATCACCATCTTCAAAGTTTAACTTCAAAGACTTATATGCTTGATTTAAACTCTCCCACATTGGTTCAGTCAAGTGTTTTATGGTTTTAGGAATCATTTTCCACACTCCATTTTAGTAAATAAAGGATCATCATCAAAGACCTGAGAAAAGTAAAAAGTTACTTTTCCAAGTTTTCCTTTAGACTTTTTCTTGAGTTCTTCAACAGAAGTTTCAGTATCAAGAGCAACTACACCATAAGAAGTTTCGATGATGTTTGAAAAATAGTTATCAACTATCTCTTTACGAATCTTGTCAGCTGCAGTTTTTGATCTCGCATCAACGTATGCGATAATTCTGACATCCTCACCCTTTAAAATTTTAGGAATAAGGGACTCAGTGGCACGAATAAAATTAGGATCAAAACCAGTGGGAGATACTTTACCTGCAAAATTACCAATGTAAGTGTTAGGATCTTCGTCTGGGTGGTTTTTAGTAACCCCTTTATAACCATCATCAATAAGTTCAGAAATAACTTCCTTACGATTATATCGCTTCTTGTGGTCATACTTAACACCAACCCTTGCCAAACAAAGTTTAGCAAACCTCTTTTTCTCTTCTTGATCGCACTTTACGTACTCTCCGCCTTCTTCATAGCCGTTCCAAGAAACTTCCTTTAACTTAGCAAGAACTGTTGTTATGTTACGACGCTTAGGTTCAATAGTGTTTAGGTACTTAACAATATTTGCAATAGAAGATTTTTTAGAAGAGAATCTTTTCACGAAAGAAAGACTCTTATTATTCTCTTGGAAAGAATAATCTCTCAATGCTTCCAAAGTATCAAACCTACAGATTGCAACGAACAACCATTTTGATCCATATTTAAAATGGTCTGAAATATCAATTTCAGGGGTCAACCTTTTAGCTTCAAATCTATGTTCACCAGTAGCTCGATCACAAGGACACACACCATCTGGATGGCAAATAACAGGAGGCTCAAATGCAGCAAAATTATAATCACCAGATTCAAAGAGAGAAATTACAGGATCAAGGTCAGATTCAGTAATAGTATCATCTAGGCGACCATAATTATCTTTAACTTTTTTTTCGTTAATTTCGTTAATCTCATCGATATTAATGAAACCAAATTCAATAAACTCCATATCCTTAATCCCTCCAGGCCGGGGAGTACATTTATCAACATACTCTTTAAAGGGGTAAGGTTTAAACTCAAACGGATAATCATTCATAATAAAATTTCAAAAGAGTTTTCATTTGAGAGAGGGATTCATTTCCCTCTCTCACTCACTTGATTATACTATCTCAAATTTTTGGGTCAATGTCAAGTAAAAAAATCACTCAGATACAATTTTTATTGATCTTTTTTTCTTTCCCTCTGGAACAACTTTTTCCATTGAGATTTTCAGCATTCCATTTTTCATGGATGCATCATTCACAATGACATCATCAGCCAGAGAGAACTTTTTGGTGAACTGACGAGCAGAGATACCCTTGTGTACATACTCAGGCTCCTTGCTGTCTTTGAAAGGGTCACTATCTTTTGATGAGACAGTCAAAACATTGTCGGCGTACTCTATTTCTAGATCCTCTTCTGCAAATCCAGCAACAGCCATTTCAATGTCGTAATTTAGTCCATCACGTTTAATTATATTGTATGGGGGAAAATTCTGAGTTCCTTGAAAGGAATCAGTAAAAAACTCAGATGTGAGTCTATCGATTGTGGTATCAAAACCGATACCGAACTTAGCGATCCTGAACGGATCAAATTGAGCTTGCATAACCATAGTTATCTCCTATTAAGCAAGATGAATATTGTGTATCCCCGAAGGCAATACGAATTAGGAGTCCAGACCGATTCCAGACTCCTAATACTATTTATACGATTAGAAAGGTATTTCAGATTCATTTTCCTCAGAAACTTCTTCTAATCCCATTGGAACCTTGACATCCTCATCAACCTTAGAGTACAGGTCCATGAAGGATGCCTTGGTATCCTCATCAAAACGATTGACACAAAGTTCAATCGCCTTCATGCGATCACCGAAAATGGCGAACGCCTTGACGATATGATCCAATCGGCGAGTTGAGATCAACTCATCGACAGCCCCATCGAAATAGGACTTACGGATAACTTCTGCCCAAGTGACAAGCCGATCAGCAAATTCTGCATCGACCTTTCCATACTTTTCCATCGAACCAAGAACAATCTTCTTCTCAGTTGAAGTGGCAGGATAGGGTTGTTCCATTGTTACAGGAAACCTTTCAAGAAAGGCTTCGTTAAGAATGTTAGTCCCAATGAACCGACCATCATCTGAACCCTTACCTTTTGTGTTTGCAGTCGCAATGACTGTAAACCCTTTGGCGGGTTTGATGTATCGGTTGATCTTCTTGATGTAAATACCATTACCCTCAAGAACCGGCTGGAGACACATGATCTTGTTAGATGCAAGGTCAATCTCATCTAAGAGAAGAACTGCACCTTTCTCCATGGCCTGTGCAACTGGACCAAGATTGAACTTGGTTTCACCATTGACCAGACGAAATCCACCGATCAGATCATCCTCATCGGTTTCAATGGTAATATTGACCCTAACCATTTCCCGATTCAACTCGGCACACGCCTGGGAAACATTCAGAGTCTTACCATTACCAGAAAGACCAGTGACAAAGATTGGGTAGAATATCTTTGACTTGATGATATTCTTGATATCCCTGAAGTGACCCCAAGGTACAAAACCATTGAACCTTTCAGGGACCATATTCTCAACATCAGTGACCATCATGAGATTGGCTGCGGTAGCAGGAATCTCAGCAGCTTTCTCTGCAAGGGCTGCAGGAGTGATCTGGTGAGTCTCACATACAGGTGAGACAGTGGTTTCAGTTTTAGTTGAAGGGAATCGATACAGACCCTTAGAGATTCTGTTTTCATCTCCTACCAAAAACCAAGGGCGAATCACACCAAGTTTTTTATTCTCACCAGTTTCTTCAGTAAACCTGACAATATCTTTTCTGGTGAAAGTTTCGATTCCTACAAAGGAACGAAAAGCGTCGATTGATTTTTGTTGTCTCACTGTATACATAACAAATCCTCATTAGGAATTGAAAAATTAGAGAGAGGAACCATTTCCTCTCTCAGTCTCACATTTAGAATTATATTACATAAAAACTGCATTGTCAAGTCTTTTATGCAATTTGTTGAACAAACTTATTGAGCAGGACTCGATTCAGGGTCTTGCCTCTCATGTGATTCATGAAGGCCTTCGCCATTCGACCTTTGGTCATTTCAGAACTGACTTTCAGTTCTTCAGTTTCCAACGCCATGTTTCCAGTTGGAATGACATAGTACTCATCGTATCCAAAAGAGTCGGCAACCGCAACTCTGTTCTTCTTTAGTTCTTTACGAACCTCATCAAGATTTTGATTTGGAAACAACCAATGCATATCATTCTTTCTGATTGCACCATTCTTGGATGATTGTGCAAGATAGAATCCCACTACGTTACAACCAGTTCTGGCTCTCAGAACACTGATATGAGCCTCAGTCTCAGAAGCACTATCCCTACCAGTAAACTTGAATTGTTTCTTGGTAATAGGATCAACATAATGTTTGATTGCACGATAGTCTGGACGATCAGTACTAAATACTATCCGACCAGTTTTGTGCTTTTTATAGGTATGTCTATCAAACACCACTTCTTCATGTTCTTCTATTTTTCCACCATCGCCATTTGAAGCACCATCAGAGATAATGACAACATTCAGATTTTGAATGTTGTTTTTCTTACGATACTCAGGAACCAGAGTAGACAATGTTGCAATGGCTCCGTTCAATGGCGTTCCACCCAAGTGCAAACCATTTGGATAGTGTGGACGAGCATAGTAAAACTCATGGGCTCGTGCTTCATACCATTCACTCAGCAGATGTTTTCCAGTATAGTGATCATATCCACATCCCATCATTTGAAGAGTGGCTCCACAAATATAGTGGGCATTTCTTTTCAGTTCCATCTTGGACATCCTTGATGAGAACATATTGAGAAGAACATGATCTGAAACAGTAATGTCACCAATCTTGTAATTCCAGAAAGGATTGGCTTCATAGTTACTATAGGAAAACTCTTTGCGAACATTAGTTCCTTCAGGGAACCAATCACCCATGCCGTGGTCTGCAAATGCATAGACTTCAAACTGAATCCCAGCTCTCTTACAGAACCATACGATTTGCATCAACTGTTTGAATGCATCATGAATCACCCGATTCATTGATCCAGACCAATCGACCAGAATGATCAGACCATGATTCTTACCATCAGGCATAACAGTGACCTTTCTGAAAAGATCTTCATTATACTTGTATGAATGAATCTTAGTCATATCAAGTTGACCAGTTTTGGCAATGGAAGCCCTGACATAAGAATCAGCAGACTTCTTCATCTCAAATTCTTTCAACATATAGTTGATTGTTTTCTGAGATTCTTTCTCAAACTTGTTGAGATACTGATAAACAGCTGCCTGAAACTTTTGACCATTCTCATCAATGTCAGAGTAATAATCAGCACACTTATCAATGATCATCTTGTAGTCAACAATATTTTGCAGAGTAGATTGTGGAATGTTACCATACCAGTAATCTCTACCATCCTGAACATTCAGATCACGTTTGCGATCTTCCCACTCAATGACAGTATCAGCCTGCATTGGATTGGTAACGTCACCCATTCCAAATCCACCCTTGCGACTCATTTCTTTGGGAGTCTCAGAGTTTTCTTCAACAGACTCATCATCGG
>VTLG01007375.1_pt1 | contig 10869 bp, 8 predicted proteins | sample 4694571 | NCBI WGS metagenome assembly VTLG01 (sample SAMN12604809, study PRJNA352737) | marine metagenome | biome: ENVO:00000447; feature: ENVO:00000209|ENVO:00000569|ENVO:01000036; material: ENVO:00002151; isolation source: viral sequences binned using virsorter ... | reverse complement strand
AAATTGTTCTACAACTGTTGTTTTTGGATTATTTTTTCTAATTATTTCACTCATCATGTTTGCTACATCTACACCAATTGATGGTGCTAATTTGTTTACAATATCATCTTTGTGTTTTCTTACAGTAATACCTGCAAAATCTGTTCTATTTATTTTATTACCATCTGACCAAAAAACATAAGGTTGACCATAACCTCTTTCTTTTAGTTTTTTTAATATAGGTGCTGCTGCCCTTAGAGGTAAACGTTTATGTCTTGTCCATTTTTTTATTACCGAAAGATTTGTTGGTTCTGCAAATTCAGGATTATTGACAGCTTTCCAATAACTTACAGAAGAACGAACATTTAAAACATTATTTTTGTTAACTGTATATTTTAAACCTCTACTTAATTTACCAGTAGCAACATGCTTTTGGTCAATAAGTTCTTGCTGTAAACCTTTTCTAAGCATCTTACCTACTTCATGTAATGTTCTATTTGTGTGTTTAAATTTCATTATTCTGCAGGTATTTCAGGGTCATCAACTTGTTCTAGTGAAACATATTGTATGTTAGATTTATAAACAGTAGAAAAGTTTTCATTTATATCTGCTGCTTGTGCAGGTATTAAATATTCATCTTTTCTTTTAACAGATATTTCTTGTACAGACATAGTGTTAGCTTCTTCAGAAGGTTCATGTCCTGCCTGAAAACTATTTGTAAAGTCTATAAGTATTATATCTTGTGGTGTTTGAGCAGTAAATTCTGATGTTAATATCATAGCAGGTAAAGTTGTTGCAGGATCACTTGTTATAACAAAACTTTCCTCTGTGTTTTTTAAGTAAATATCTCCAACTTCATAATAACTAAGTATAGAACAAGTACCACCTGTAGTTAAATAATTCTGTAACCTAATAGAAACTCTATATTCAAATCCTACGATTAATCCTGTTAATTTTTGATATATACCTCCATGTGTTACTGGAGTACCTGATGCGTTACCTGAATTAAATGTAACATAATTTGTACTTGCAGATGGTGCAGAAATATTACCATAAGGACTCCCACTTGTATGATATTTAAACCAAGTATTTAATTTGTAAGTAGTGTTACTTACAACATCATGTGACCAGTCTGTTGCAGTAGTTGCCCTATCTGTCGCACTAGATAAATGTTGAGATATAAAACTATTTCCTAAAGCAACATGCTCTGCATCATAAACATTTAAAGAAACATTTGTTGTTAGACCTTCTTGATTTGGAAGTCCAGTTAAACTATCTATTTGTTGTTTTACTCTTACTGGCATATTATTGTGTTGTTAAAGGGTCAGGATTATCACCAAAATTAAATGGATCTTCTACTGTTGGTGGAGGTGTAGCACCAAAAGTACCTACATCTATCCATTCTATTAATTCAACTTTTGTAGATTGATTTTTATGTGGTTGATAATCAATTATTTTATTTAATCTCCAATAACATCCATCTACATATATTAGTTTTGTAAAATCTAAACCTACAATGTCAGATATTTTTATATCAAAGTAAGATGTTTGTATTCTAGGTTTTACCTTAAATTGTTCAATCATATACTTGTAATAAGTTTCAAACAAACCTTTTACAGCTACTGGATTGCCTAAATTACCATTATTATCATCAAATGTTTGTGCAGTTATGTTACCATAACATAAATTTGGTGAATCTGGATCAAGTCTATTGTAAGATGTTGCTTGAGGGTAAATAGGAAATATAGGATTATCAGCAGCATTAGCATTAGCAGATACAAATTTTTGATGATTTGCCCACATTTGCACTACAAATCTTTTTGTATGACCTTCTTCATAAGTAGCATTTGGACTATACTTATTCCAAAACAATAATCTAGGTTTGTAATCATAACCTTTATTACATCTTCCTGTTAAATTAACATCGTTGTTACATTCCCAAAGTATTGCATTTTTAGCTGAATGTACTGGCACACTTCCATCACCCTCCATATCTCTATCTGAACCACATACAGTACCAGAAAAAAAAGGATTTTCATAAACAGAAAGACCTCTTTCAAATGATGTGTCTAGGTTTTCTTGATATGGAAAAACATCTGGAATACCATTAAAATATTGTTCTCCCATTGCAGCAACCTTACCATCTTTATTATCTTCTTTATAATTAAATTGTAGCTGTCTTTTTAAACCTGTTTTAAGTTCTTTGTATTCTGATGTTTTACTTCTGTCTAATTTATATGTCCAATCAATTGCGTTTGCATAAGTTTTGTAAAAGTCATTAAAAGGTTCTATAGTAACCTGTCTGCTTGTTTCATCTGTTGTAATCTTTAAATTAAAAGCATGTGCTATACCTTTAATAAAATCTATCTGTCTATATTCAGGGTTTATAAGTTTTGCCAAATCAAATTTTTGACCCCACTCTAAGTAATCTGGATTAAATAAATACTGTATAGAACCCCCATTACCCTGTAACTCAACATCATAGCTATAAAAAGTACCTGATGCTGCAGGATGTTGTCTGTTATGATAAAATCTTATGTAAGGTAAAACTCTATCACCTCTGTTTAGCCATATTGTTTCAGAAAAATCTACTATTAATTCTTTAGTATGTTTTTCAAATACTGATGTACATGGTGATCTATCAAAATCATGTGGATCAAATTCATGCTCTTGATATGCAGGTGGACTTTGGAATGAAAAAGGAGTTTCGCCTATTGTTTTTACTAATACACCTATTTGTACTTTTGTGTCATGTAAGTGAAAAGTGCAACCACCTCCAGAATATTGTAAATTATCTATTAACAATCTTAAACCTTCAAATCTTATAGTGTAATATCCATATTCTGGTGCATAAAAGTAACCATTGCTATTTCTATATCCAAATACCGAATCACCCCAATCACTTGCTGTAGAGTGTGTGGGGTCACAATTACCTATCTCTCCACAACCATAATTATCTATAGTTGCTGTTGATGAATCTTCAATTTCAAAGTAATGTAGTTTTGAAAAATTACCTGTTGCAGACTGACCAGAAAAAGTACCAGAAGCAGGGTATCTTACAGTTTGTACTGTTGATTGCGAAAGACCACTTGACTGTAAAGGAATACTTGCAGAACCTAATCTTGCTTTGAAAGAATATCTATCTGTTCTTTCTGATGGATTATTGTATTTTGCATTTGGAAGTAACCATACTAATTTCTTGAACATATCTGTGTTCATAAAATTAGAATTTATTGTATAACCAATATTTTTAAATATTTCATCAATAGTATTTTTTACCCATATTGCAGGTCGCCAATCTGATGTAGGTAAAGGTGTACCATATGGATTTTGAAACTGATCGTAACCATAATATCCATTAAAACCTGTAGCAGATGTGTTACCTGTGTTTGCTAATCTTTCAGTTTTTGTAAACAAAAATTGTACAGTACCCTCATCTCCATCTGGATTGAAGTCACCATAACTTGTTATTGGCCATGTTATATGTGATGCGTTTGATTCACAATCTGTTTGTTCCCAACCTTTAGTACCTATAATTTCATATACTTTGCAATTTAAAGGTGTGCCAGAATCAATATCTGTACCCCAATCTATTTCTGCTAAACTTTTATCTTCTATGAGAGATGCCCAACTTGTATTGTTGCCAAAAAAAACACAATCATAAAAAGATGCTTTAGTTCCATAACCTCCTGAGCCTGTAACTTTCAAAAGACCATTTAAAGAGTATAAATTATTAACTAATATTCTACACTTTTTTAATGTAGACAAGTTAGCATTGAAATTAGATTTACTATCATAAAAGTTTTTTAATATTCTGTTATTGTGTTTGGTAGCAGGTATTTTAAATGTTTTGCTAAAAGTACCACTTGTTGAGGTGATTTGTTTTATATCTGAAATTTGAAAAGTCAAAGATAAAGGAAAATCAACATGGTCACCTACATCTAACTCACCTACAACACTTTGATCCCAAGAAACCTCTGTAAGTGGAAATGCTTTTACAAAAGACAGGTAACCATTGAATCCATTACCACATAATATTCTAAGTGCAACTTGTGAAGCATAACTACCACCTTGAGTCCATTCTACTGTATGTGTTCCTGCTGCAGTATTTAAAACTATATCACCAAAACCTCCTGAAGGAGTAGGTGTGTTTGAGTGCTGATATAATCTTAAAAAATTTGTACCACCAGAAGTAGGAGTAGTGTTATAGCCAACTTTATATTCAAGTTTATACCTTCTACCAACTTCAAAATATTTACCACTAGCTTTTGTGTTTCTTAATATTCTTTGGTTAAATGGTATGGTTGAACAGAAGTGTGCTTGATTTGCAGTTATGAACCATCCTCCACTTGGTGGACAAGAAGTGTAACCAACATTCCAACCTCCACCAGTAAAAGCAAACTCCTCATTTGTGAGCATTTGTGTTCCTGATGCAGCACTTAAATTATAATCTAATACTTCTAATTTTATTGACATATTGAATTAATTTCTTTGTGTGTTTTGTTCAAATGAATATACAAATTCTATATTAAACTTTACCAGACCCTGACTTTGATCTACTGTTGTTATATCGCTATTTGTTATTATTATAGGTATATATTCTCTACGAGCAGGTCTCACTTTACTTGCTATGTTATTATTAATTCTTGCCATTTCTGTTTGTTTTTCTACCCAAACATTTGGTGATGTAATTAATTCTTCTAACCATTTTGCAACACGCTTTTGTAAAGGGTCTGTATATACACTAACTTGTCTTTCTGCATTTACATTCATAACCTCTCTGCCCCCTTTATAAAAATCACCACCTCTCATTGTGTCGTTTATATAGTCAGTACTATTAATTTGTGTTCCTGATGTGTGAAATGAACCTGCTTGTGCCAAATTAACTCTTGGTTTTTTTCTAGTTATTGTGTCTCTAGAAACACTTAAACTTTCTACTACATCTCTTTTTGCTGTATAAGAGTCTATACCACCCATTCTATTTAACCAATGAAATCTAACATATTCTACTGGATCATAATCTCTATTTGCTACAACTCCTGAAAGGTAATATGCTTGGTTAGTTTCTTCCCTATCTATCTCATAATAATATTTATCTGTAAGTTGATCTTCTGTACCATCTGGTCTTTTACCCTCTACGTGACAGCTATATAATACTGTTGTTGAGGTTATTTGATTTGTTAAAGCAGCACCACTATCATTTTTACCATTATTATTAATAAAAGTAGGAGATATATTTTGTATTTGATTTATAAAAAAAGATGCAATAGGATATTCACCACCATAATTATGAGTACCACCAGTATAATAATCTGTTAGTGTATCTGTAAAATCATCTACATAAACTATGTTTTGAGAAACATTACCTGCTGTAAAAGTTTCAATTTTTATTCTAAGTGTTTGATAACCTATATTAACTCCACTTTGATGCCTATATGGATAAGCTAAATTAAATTGTAAAAACTCTGCTTGTTCTAACATTCTAACAGGTTTATTAAAAACATGATTATCCTGATGAACAGTTGTCAAGCTAAAACTATGATTTGGACAGTTTGTCAAACACCTAATAGCATTATTACTAGCAACAACACTTTTACCTATTGCAAACCAAGTGTTATTTGATGTTCCTCTATAATACCATCCTTCTTCACCAATATTAGGTGTTGAGTTTATAAAAACATTTAAAGTACTACCACCTCTCCATCTTGTTGTTTCGTGTATAAAACCATTTGCATCTATTATGTCAAATGTATAAGCTATTCTAATAAAAGCATAAGTACCATTTCTTGTTACATTATAATTACTTACTGGGTAACCACCTGAAGAAGGATTCCCACTATTACCTGCTACTACATTATCTTGAACCTGTAATCCACCATTCATACCACCATATTTAAAACTTCTCCATGTACCTCTATTTATTGGACACAAAGAATATGATAAATCATCTTGCACCAATTCACTATAGTCTATAGTAAACCTGTGACCTTGTGGTGCTTCTCCTGTTTGATAATGTCTATTTGAAATATCTCTCGATTTTTTTATTTTACCAATAAGTCTATAATGCTCATAATCTGGCATATTAAAACTAGATGTACTAACATTCCACCCAGTAGCATAATAACTAATTGGTACTCTTGAAGAAAAAACGTAAAAATTTACATTGACTACATCTCCATGTGTATTTCCTCCAGAAATAAAACTACTACTTGAACTAGCTTCAACACCCTCTGTAACACTACCATCATTCTTATACCAAACTATACCAAATGGTGCAGGTAAATTTGCACTATTTAAATGTGCAGAAGTAAAATTTCTAAAAGCATATTTTCCAAATTCTGTCCAATTTAGATACAAATCTTGTATTCTTTTGTATTGTCCTGTATTTAAATATCCCATGTCTTAATATATTTTATATTTTGTGTTTAAATAATTATTTATTTCACTTGCTTCTACATCTGTTAATATTCTGTTGTAAAATATCATTTCTGCTAAATTTGCTTTTGCAAACTTACACACATCAAATGTTGTCTCATTAAAAACTATGCTGCTAGTCCAACCTGAAATATCATCACTTGTTGATGCAGCATTGTTGATGCTCATTTTTAATATTGCATCTGTTCCATTGAAAGACACTCTAACTATAGCATAATCAGTTATTGAATCTCCAATGTTAATAGTTCCTGTAGCTAAAGGTGAACTGTTATTATTTACGTTAAAATAATATCTGTTACCTTGAAACCCAAAAACAATAGCTGCAGAATTAGGTTGACTATAAGAAAATACTCTTTGTGTATTTACATCAGAAGTGTGTTGTTTTGCAACAAAGTAAGCTGTAAAACTGTTTGTTGATAATGGTGAGTTGGATGTAGAAGTCATCTCATGACTTGAACCATTAAAGTTTATATATGCTTTATCGTTTGCACCATCATAACCATATCTTAATGGCTGTTTACTTGATGTTGATTGTGCTACATTAATGTTGTTTCCAGACTGATCTGCCCATGCACTAACTCTTTGCGTTGGTATATCAAATGTTACACCACTATCTGCTTTCAACCAAATCACTAAATTACTAAAGTCTGATGGGTAAACTGATACTGGTCTAAAACATTTTGTAAAAGCACTCATTGTAAATACAAATTTTATTTGAACCAACCTATCATTTGCCACTTCTTTTACTCTTTCTATTTCTAAACTCTCATCATTTAGATATGCTTCTACTGTTACATCTTGATAAAATTTTAAAACCATATCAAACCACTCCATTGCTAAATCTTGCAAGTTATCCCATCTTTTTTGTAAGGTAACTACTGATTGTGCTGCTTGTGGGTATAAGTTGTAAAAATTTATTTCAAACTCATACTCCTCTCTTCCATCATATATTTCTGGTATTATAGATGCAGGAGGTTGTATAAGCATTAATGGGTACTTAGTATCATGATCTTCATTAACATCTGACTCATAGCCAAACTTGACATCACCATAAGTCCATTTGCTTTCAAAAACTGTTATTAAATCTGATAATCTTGTTATTGCCATTATTGTCCTAGTTGTATGTTATTTTTATTATGTATTTTTTCTTGAACAGCTATTTCATAATCATTTTTTGCACTTATCCAACTTAAATAAGTTAATACTTTGTACAAATCTGTTTTCTTCACGCTATCCACATTATTATGTCCATCTTTTTTAAATACTCCTTTTTCTGCTACCATATACAAACTATTTAACCAACCATAAGGTTTTATAAATTTATTGTATAATTCTACTGTTGAGACTCTGTTTTTTCCTCCACCTCCTTTGTTGCCCCCACCAAATACGTTTGGAAAGTCTTGGTTAATCTTACGCTTTGCAAAGTCAAAAAAAAACTGAACTCCCAAACTATATCCATTGTGAGTTCTTTAAACTTCTCTGTTTTGGAGGGTATTAAATCATCATCATACTCCTCATCTATTTTTCTACACAATATTGCCATTTGTTCTGGTAAAACATCAAATCTACCATGTTTCATAATTTGTATTGTGCTTTCAAGGTGTGTTGATTCTATATAATCTCCAAATGTGCTTTTTTTAAGAAACTCTTTTGGAAAAAAATACGTATCACCATCAAACTCAAATCTATCTATACCTTTTGGTTTATATTCTTCTAATAGCTTTCCAACTGTAGAAACTGCTTGTGTTACACTTTCTATATCTAATTTTTGAAACATATTTATGTTTATGCCAGTAAGATATAAAAATATATCTCTATTCATTCTCAAAACATCCACCTCACTATGTTCTACTTCTATAGGATTACCTTCTTCATCTTTTTTATTGTACTTGCTAATAATAGCATATAAACCATACCACCACCTTAGAGTTATGTCCTTCCACTCTGTTGGTATCTCATAAGTTGTGTCTTGAATTTTTATTTCTACCATAATTAATTTTTAGTTAGATGTTCTTGTTGTATTTGTTTTATTAATTCTTCTTCTTCTAAATCATCTATTAGAATATCTGCCAAACTACCAGTAACATCTTCGGTTATTACTGTAACTTTTTCTAAATCACTTTTCACATCATTTGCATTTATTTTGTTTTTTAAAGCTGTCAGGTAGCCAATACAAGAGTAAAAACTCATGTTTGGTATTAAGAAAAGAAATTCTTGAGTTACATCTTTGTTTTTTAACATTGTAGAGTGAAAACTGTTAGAATATGCGTAAACTGCACTTAAAATATCTAAAAAGTCTTTATATTTACCACTTTCTGCATTTTCTGTAGCAAAATACATAATTTTTTTAAGTCTAAGCAAATAATTCTCAATAACATCTTTATGCCTGTCATTTAAGTATTTTACCTCACTCATTTTCACTATTTTATTATAATTTTTCAAAACTTAGCAAAATTAGTAAACAAAGTATGAATTTTTTTCCTAATTTATAGATAAACTGCAAAAAATTAACTAAAAAAAACAATTTTACCATTATTACTCCAAATTTCTTTATTTATAGCCATAACTAAGCAATCTACCATATCATCATGCTTTGCAGATGGAAATTTAGTCAATTGATCTAAAAACTCTCTATTCCAATCACCATTTAACAAACTTACCCTACCACTTTCAAGTGATGCACTAATATCTGCTACTCTAGCCACTTTATCTTTTGTTGGTGGCTTATCTTCTTTGACATTTAGTCCAGTCTCTCTAATAAGTGTTTGCACTATTGACTTGCCAGATGCTTTTGGTTCTACAAATATTCTACTTTTGTTGGTGTAACCATTTTTTTGTACCCATTGTGGTATAAATTTTACAAGTTCTGGAAACTCTTTATGTACATTTATACAATCAATTATTTGCCACCTATTGTGTTTGTAGGTGTAAGCAAGTAAAGCAGAGGGGTCATTTTTTTGATTTGCAGTATATGCAGGGTCAATAACAAAGTTTACTGTTGCTTCATCTACTCTAAATCTATCTATCTTAAACCAATCTTTATGTATCATACCAGAATCTAGTGGTGTTGGTGTTTGCATAAGCTGTCCTGCATAGCCATAACTACCTAAAGCACTTTTGTAATCATCTAATACTTTTTTGTTAAATCTATCTGTCCAAAATAAACCTGTTTCTTTATCATAATATTTTTTTAGTGATGGAGGTTTGATATTTTTTTCTGATTCATTAGTTGCAGGTATGCAAACATGATTGTAGTTTATTCTTGTCTCTCTATCTATTAAGAATCCAGTTAAATCTTCTTCATGTACTCTTTGCATTATAATTATTCTCACTCCAATATCTGCTTGATTTAATCTTGAGTAAAATGTTGTTCTATACCACTCGTTTGCATTATCTCTTTCTGTTGCAGAGTTTGCCATTTGTGGTGATAGAGGGTCATCTACTATAAGAAAGTCACCTCCCTGCCCAGTTACTGTACCTCCTACAGATGTTGCCCTTCTCATTCCAATGTGATTATTTTCGTATCTCTCTTTTAGGTTTTGATCTTTCTTAATATGAAAAACATCTCCCCATCTTCTTTTGAACCAATCGCTAAAAATTATATCTCTAGACTTTGTTGCAAGTTCAATAGATAGTGTTGCAGAGTAAGATGAGGTTATAAATCTTAGTTTTGGTGATTTGATCCATGCCCATACTGGAAACATTACAGTTACTATTAGAGATTTAGTGCTACGAAAGGGTACGTTAATAATTATGTCTTTTGTTTTTGGTTTTTGTGCAATTATTCTCTCACATTCTTTTTGCAACAAATCACAAATATATTCATGATGCCAATTTGTAGATAGTGGTACTGATGGTTCTACCACATGCCATGCTTGTTTAAAAAACTCATAGAAACTCATCTCACAAAGTTTCTTGTTTAGAGCAAACTTTAGTGCTTGTTTTTTATTCATCTAATTCTGTGTAGTCAATATCTTCTGCATCTTCCAGACCTCTAATCTGTTTTTTAATATCATCAAGAGTTGCACCTTCATTTAAATTTATTTCTATTTTGGTGTCAGTATCTTTTTTTATTTCTGTTGCAGAAAGTTTTGGTATAGCATAGTTCATAAGTTTAGCTATAGCATCTATGTAAGCACGTGGATCTTCATCAAATAATATATCAAGTGCCATTTTAATTTTTACTGGTTGTCCTTCCAAAGCATATGCCAAAGACTTTCTAGTCATTCTAGCCACTTGTCTCATTTCAGTATTTTTTGGTTCAAGTGCTTTTGGAGTCTTGTTGTAGTTTTGATCTATCTTGCCAATAGAATCATACTTAACTCTTTTTTTCATAGCTTCTTTACCAACATATTTTTTACTATCATCATTCATGTTGCCAATATACAATAAACATTCTAACTGTATTCACAATAAATATATAAAATTGAACATCTAATTTTTAACATTATGTTC
>VTLG01006765.1_pt1 | contig 10870 bp, 19 predicted proteins | sample 4694571 | NCBI WGS metagenome assembly VTLG01 (sample SAMN12604809, study PRJNA352737) | marine metagenome | biome: ENVO:00000447; feature: ENVO:00000209|ENVO:00000569|ENVO:01000036; material: ENVO:00002151; isolation source: viral sequences binned using virsorter ... | reverse complement strand
GCCCTTTTAGAGCGAAATATGAAGGTTATGAGTGCTATTCAGTCAAGATTACACGCTTCAATGCGTAAAGAATTGGGTATTTTGTCTGAAATCATCAAAGATTACATGCCAGAAGCCTATGAATACGAAATTGATGGCGATGAAATGATAAAATCAAGCGATTTTGATGAAAGAGTCGATGTTATTCCTGTTTCTGACCCAAATGCAGCAACTATGGCTCAAAGAATTATGCAATATCAAGCTGCTTTGCAATTAGCACAGTCTGCACCTCAAATGTATGACATGCCTAAACTACATAGACAGATGTTAGAGGTTCTTGGTATACGTGATCCACAAGATATCATTCCAACAGAAGATGATCTCAAGCCTACTGATCCAGTTAGTGAAAATGTTAACATTTTGAATGGTAAACCAGTAAAAGCTTTTGAGTATCAGGAACATGCTTCTCATATAACAGTTCATATGTCTATGATACAAGACCCTAAAGTACAAGAATTAGCAGGACAAGCACCAAATTCAGATGCAATGCAAGGTGCTTTAAGTGCGCATATTATTGAGCATTTAGGTTTTGAATATAGAAGACAAATAGAACAAGAATTAGGTACAGAGTTGCCACCTGTAGGTGAACCACTACCTCCAGAGATAGAAGAAAGACTATCTACACTCGTTGCTGCTGCTGCACAACAATTGTTAGGTAAAAATCAACAAGAAGCACAGCAACAAGAAATACAAGAGCAAATGGAAGACCCTGTTCTTCAAATGCAGAGACAAGAACTTGAGATCAAACAAATGCAAGCAGAATCTAAGGCTTCAATAGATGAAGCAAAACTTGCTGCTGATATGCAGAAGGCAACAATGCATGATGAGTTAGAAAGAATTAAAATAGAAGCTGACCTTAAAATGAAAGGTGCAGAAATTGGTGTAGATATAGCAAAAACATCAGCACAAGAAAGAACGAAAGGTGCTGAGTTAGGAAGAAAAATGGCTGAAAAATTAATTGATAAGAGTTCTAATTAATGCAACCAAGTGACTTTTCTTTTACTGAATTCTTGACAGATCGTTTAAACAATGAGATAAACAGAATTACAGATATTATAGTAGATGGTGATATTGAGAATATGTCTGAATTGAATCGTCTAAAAGGTAATATACAGGGTTTACGTATCGCCCTTCGTGAAATAACAGATGCTTTAGACAAAGTTATTGACTCGTAAAGATATGCACGTTTCATGTAGAAACGATGGGCAACATCATAGCCCTTATTAATATTGATGCAACATAAGGAAAACTTATGGCAACAGAAGCAGTACAAAAAATAGAAGAAGATGAGACTATTCAGTCTAAATCAGCTTCTCAATTACCTGAACCTACAGGATATAAAATCTTAATAGCATTACCGGAACCAGAAGAAAAAACAGCAGGTGGAATTCTCAAAGCTGAAGAAACCATCCGTATTGAAGAAACTGCATCGGTAACAGGATTTGTTATAAGTATGGGAAAAGATTGTTACAAAGATGAAAGTAAATTTCCTACTGGACCTTGGTGCAAGAAAGGTGATTGGGTAGTTATGAGAGCCTTTAGTGGAACTAGAATTAGTATACATGGCAAGGAATTCAGACTAATTAATGATGATACTGTTGAAGCGGTTATAGATGATCCTAGAGGAATACAAAGAGCATGAATGAATTAGCAGAAAATACTCAAGAAAGTCCAGAAGATTTTATTGAGTTACCCGATTCAAATACTATTGAAGTTCCAGAACCTGAAAAAGAACTAAAAATAGATATTATTGATGATCGACCTGAAGAAGATCAAAAGCCTAAAAGAGCATCTTCTGATGATGTAGATGAAGAAATAGAGGGTATTGGAAATAAAACTAAAAAACGTATTGATAAACTTAAATACGATTACCACGAAGAAAGACGATCAAAAGAACAAGCAGCACGTACACGTGATGAAGCAGTACAATTTGCTCAAGGTTTAAAAGCAGAAAACGAAAGGCTTAAACATACTGTTGCTAGAAGTGAAGAAGCGTTGGTAAATAGTTTAAAAACAAAAACATCAACACAAATTGATAAAGCAAAAGCAGATTATAAAGCAGCTTATGAAGCAGGTGATACTGATAAACTTCTTGAAGCGCAAGAGATAATGAATGAAGCTTATGCTGATAAAGCATATGTTGAAAATTATGTTCCTACGAGGGTTAAACAACCTACTCAGGAGCAACAATATCAACAAAATATGCAACAAATTCCACAACAACCTACTGAACAACCACAACTTGATCCTGCTGCTATAGAATACATTAGGAACAATGATTGGTTTGAAAAAGAAGGCAATGAGGATATGACTGCTTTAGCCTATGGTATGCATGCTAAATTAGTCAGACAAGGGGTCGATCCCATAAGGGATTCAGATCAATATTATGGTGAAATTGATAAAGCCGTAAAAGGAAAATTTCCGGAACGTTTTAATGGGTCGAATACTGCAACGACTCATACACCTTCGACTGTGGTAGCACCTGCTAATAGAGCAGGTACAAAACAGCGCACAGTGCAGTTAACTAGGACACAAGTTGACCTCGCAAGGAGACTTGGACTTACACCGGAGCAATATGCAACTCAATTTATGAAGGAGTTAAAAAAGTAATGGATAAGTTAGAAGAAAAGCGCACTCCACGCTCATTGGAGACTAGAGAAAAAGATGAGCGAAGTAAACCTTGGACACCTCCAAACTTACTTCCTGATCCTACACCTGAACCCGGTTATGTTTATCGTTGGATTCGTACTGCTGCTGCAGGACAATCTGATAATATAAATGTATCTACAAGGCTCAGAGAAGGTTGGGAACCAGTAAGAGCAGAGGATCATCCTGAAGTAAACATTGTTACAGATTCGGATTCTAAATATCCAAACTGTATTGAAGTAGGTGGACTTCTTTTATGTAAAGCACTAGAAGAAGAAGTAGCTAAGCGTAGAGAGTATTATCAAAACTTAGCAACTCAACAGATGGGTGCTGTAGATTCAAACTATATGAAAGAAGAAAATCCTGCTATGCCTATGTTTAAGGAAAAAAAGACTAAGGTTACTTTTGGGAGAGGTGGTCAATAATATTGATACCTCATAATTAATTATATTAAGGATAATAAATGAGTAGTTCAGCAACACCTTATGGTGCTAGACCTGTTGGTACGTTAAGTGCGAGTGGTTCTTTTACTTCTAAGATGCGTCACTATCAAATAGCTAGTGGCTACGCAACATCTATATTCTTTGGTGATTTTGTTAAGCTAGTTACTGCCGGTACTGTTGAAAAAGACACTGGTACAACTGCTTGCACACCAATTGGAATATTTATGGGATGTTCATATACTGATCCTAATACAAACCAGAAAACGTTTAACCAAATGTGGACTGCTTCTATTGCAGCTTCTGATGCTTATGCATATGTTATTGATGATCCAAATATCATCTTTGAAATGCAAGCTGATGGCTCTGCAGCACAAGCTACTTTAGGAACTAACTGTGCGGTTGTTCAAACAGCAGGTTCTACCACAATAGGTACTAGCAAAAACGCAGTAGATATATCAACTTCTGCAGCTACAACAGCAACACTTCCTGTAAGGATTATTGATGTTGTACAAACACCTAGCAATGCATGGGGTGACTCATACACTGATATAGTTGTTAAGTTTAATGCTGGACACCTAATGGATAACACGACTGGAATTTAAACTGGAGTAATATAAATGGCAATTTCAAGAGCGCAGCTACTGAAAGAACTTCTACCCGGTTTGAACGCTTTGTTTGGGTTAGAATATGATAAGTACGAGAATGAGCATGCTGAAATTTACGAAACTGAATCTTCTGATCGATCTTTCGAGGAAGAAGTTAAGTTAAGTGGATTTGGCGAGGCTCCTGTTAAAGATGAAGGCTCAGCTATCAGTTATGATAATGCGCAAGAATCTTTTACTGCACGATATAACCATGAAACTATTGCTATGGGCTTTAGTATTACAGAAGAAGCTATGGAGGATAACCTCTATGACTCTCTTTCTGCTAGATACACAAAAGCTTTGGCAAGAAGTATGGCTTATACCAAACAAGTAAAAGCTGTTAATCCTTTTAACCAAGGATTTTCAGGTGGCTCATATAATTCTGGCGATGGAGTAGATTTTTTCTCAACCTCACACCCGTTGGTGTCAGGTGGAACAAATAGTAACACTCCTAGTACACAAGCAGACCTTAACGAAACTTCGTTAGAAAATGCTGTGATTCAAATCGCTGGATGGACAGATGAACGAGGACTCCTAATTGCAGCGAGACCACGTAAACTGATTGTACCGCCTAATGGCATGTTTACTGCTACCCGTATCCTAGAGTCTGATCTCAGACCGGCAACAGCCGATAATGATGTAAATGCTATGAAAATGAATGGCACTATCCCTGAAGGATATGCTGTCAATCATTTCTTGACAGATACAAATGCATGGTTTCTAATTACTGATGTACCTAATGGATTAAAACACTTTACGCGTACACCATTAGAAACTAGCATGGATGGAGACTTTGATACTGGTAATGTGAGGTATAAAGCGAGAGAAAGATATTCTTTTGGAGTATCTGATCCGCTTGGAGCCTTTGGTTCTTCGGGATCATCGTAAACTTTTAAGTTAGCATAATGGAACCTGTGATGGGGGGGTTTCTTACTCAACCCCCATTAACTTTATCTAGGAGTAAATTGTCCTATAGACTGACCTAGCAGACAAGCCAAGACGATAGGACTTATTTTTTCAGGAGAAAAAATTATGGCAAAATCAACCTTTTCAGGTCCAGTTAGATCACTGGCTGGATTTATTTCAGCAGGCAATGCTTCAGTAGTAAGCCTAACTGCTGATACAACACTTACAGTTGCTTCTCATGCAGGAAAAGTGCTTTTATGTAATGATGCAGATGGTAAATTTACATTGCCTTCTATTGTTGCTACAACACCTGATGATGCAACTGACCCAAATCAATTAAACAATCTAGGTGCTACATTTACTTTTATAGTAGAAACTGCTGCAACAGATATGGATATATTAACTGACGGAACTGATAAGTTCGTTGGCGGTGTAGCTATTGGTATTACTAATGCTGCTGGAAAAACTTTTATATCTGGAGCAAGTAATGATGTAGTTACAATGAATGGTACTACTAAAGGTGGACTAGCTGGTAGTGTTGTTATATGTACAGCTATGGCTTCTGCTAAGTATTCAATACAAGGCAGAATACTAGGATCAGGCACTTTAGTTACTCCATTTGCTGACGCATAAGGAGAATTAATATGGCTGATGCAGTTACATCACAAACGATACTTGATGATGGTGGCAAAAACCTAATAATGAAATTTACAAATATTAGCGATGGTACTGGAGAAAGTGCTGTCGCTAAAATTGACGTTTCAGCTTTAACAAAGAGCGCAGTTACAGGACAAGCTTGTAGCAGAGTTGTGTTAAATAAAATATGGTTTAGTAATGTTGGAATGGGATTTAGCTTATATTGGAATGCTAGTTCTAATCAATTCATTATGCAAGCACCTAAAGATTGGACAGATACTTGGGATTTCACAGAAAGTAGTATGACCCTACCCGGAATACCTAATAATGCAGGAAGTGGAGTTAATGGTGATTTGCTATTAACTACTAATGATCACAGTAGTGGTGATACATACAGCATTGTTATTTGGGCTAATAAGGGTTACGCAAATCCTAGCTAAAAATGAACGATCAATATCATCCATCTGGTAGATTTGGTGGAGACATGGACAGAAATGAGGTCGAAATGGACCTCAGTAAGTTCATGGACATGGTTCAAGAAATAGGTGCGCTTAAAGAAAAGATAAGAGACCTAGAAGATGTTAAAAACAACAATCCTTATCAGAAGGTTATATTTATAGCACAAGCTATTGACTCATGGAGAATTTTTCCAAGAGCATTTCTATCTGTCTATATGTATCTTTTATACTACACAACATTTTGGTTTATGGAGTTGCCTGAACCTAGCTTTGAACAATCGGGATTAATTTCGATTGTTGTAGGTGCTGGAGCAGCTTGGTTTGGACTTTATGCTGGTACAAGTGGTTCGTCTAAAAGTTTTAAAGGCGAAAAATAATAGTGCGTAAAAAGAAAAGAAATTATCGTAAAGAATATGATAATTATCAAGGCAAGCCTAAACAAAAGAAAAATAGGGCAGCTAGAAATACAAGTAGAGCAAAGTTAAAGAAAACTAGAAAAGTACGTAAAGGTGATGGCAAAGATGTTCATCATAAAGATGGAAATCCTAGAAATAAAAAAAGAAGCAATTTAAAAGTTACTTCTAAACGCAAGAATAGATCGTTTAAACGAACTAAAACAGCTAGAAAGAAAAAATAGGAATGTACGAATATAAATGTGAAATTGATAGGGTTGTAGATGGCGATACAGTTGATGTAGTTATTGATTGTGGTTTTTCTATATTACATAAGGCAAGAGTTCGTATGTACGGCATTGATACACCAGAATCACGCACTAGAGATAAAGATGAAAAGGCTAGAGGATTAATGAGTAAGGATTTTTTAGTTGATATGCTTGAAAAAGGCGATGTAATTATTAAAACCAAAAAAGATAAAAAAGGAAAGTTTGGTCGGATATTGGGCGAACTTCATGTTGGCAATAAAGGGAGAAGCGTAAACATTAATCAATCTTTAATTGATAATTTTCTTGCAGTTGAATACTACGGACAGAGTAAAGAAGAAATAGAAAAAGAACATATAGTAAATAGACAAACATTAATAGCTAAAGGTCTTTTTGATCCTAATAGTGTATGATAAATATTAATAACAAGCGGAGAAAGCTATGCAAACGTTTGCAAATTTTTTAGCATTGATAATGGCAATTATTAGTTGTGCCAGTATTATTGCTGCTGTTACTAAAACCCCTAAAGATGATGTATGGATTGGTAAACTTTATAAGTTAATTGATATTTGTGCATTAAATATAGGTCGTGCAAAAATGAAATCTGGAGATAAATAATGCCAAAAGTTGGAAAAAAACATTTTGAGTATGATGCTGAAGGAATGAAAAAAGCTAAGAATTATTCTAAAAAAACTGGTAAAAAAGTTAAATATGCTGGTGGTGGAATGTTGGAATATGATGGCGGTGGAAAAGTAGATAATGGCGGTAAAGTAGAGATGTACCAAGATCAATTAAGGCGCAAATATGGTTAATAAATGGCTACATCTACTACAAACAACTTCAACTTAGATATAGCTGAAGCTGCAGAAGAAGCATTTGAATTAGCCGGTCTTGAAATGAGAACTGGTTATGACTTGCGTACTGCAAGACGTAGCATTGATCTTATGATGCTTGAGTGGGCTAATAGAGGACTTAATCTTTGGCAAGTAGAGTCAGGCTCTACAACTTTAACTGCTGGAACAGCAACTTATACATTAGATGCAGATACCATAGATTTATTAGAACATCATCTTAGAACAGATGATGGAAATAGCAATTCACAAAGCGATACTGAATTAACTAGAGTATCTTTTTCTACTTATGCTGGAATACCTAATAAATTAGATCAAGGCAGACCTAATGAAATTTTAATTAATAGAAATACAAGTTCAACAACTTTTACTTTATATCCTATTCCAGACAATGCACAAACTTACAAAGTTACATGGTATAGGTTAAGACAAATATATGATGCAGGAACGCCTGCTTCTAATAACTTAGATATTCCTAAATTATTTTTACCTTGTTTAGTTTCAGGTCTTGCTTATTATGTTGCACAAAAAAATCCAGAGGCTTTTCAAAGAGTTCCTTTTTTAAAACAACAATATGAAGAACAGTGGAAACTTGCAGCAGATGAGAATAGAGTAAAAGCTTCAGTTAGATTTGTTCCGGGAGGTTATAGTTAATGGGTAACTATGCAAAAGGAAAATATGCATATGGAATATGCGATAGAACTGGATTTAGATATAAGTTAACTGATTTAAAAAATCAAATTGTAGATCAAAAAAGAAGCGGTTTATTGGTAGGAAAGGATGTTCTTGATAAAGATCAACCACAATATCAATTAGGAAAATTAAAAATAAATGATCCACAAGCTTTAAGAAAACCAAGACCGCAAACAGATTTAGAATCAAGCAGAAGATTATTTGGTTGGAATCCTATTGGGGGATGGAATTCTGCTTATGGTGAATCAAGTTTAAATAACATGATTCTAAAAGGACAAATAGGTAAATTAAATATAACAACAAGCTAATGTCATTTACTTTTACAACATTAAAATCTGCAATACAAGATTATACAGAGAATACAGAGACCACATTTGTTAATGATCTGCCAACTATAATTCAGCAAGCGGAACAAAGAATATTAGATTCTGTTCAGTTGCCAGCATTTAGAAAAAATCAAACGGGAACGTTGACATCTTCTAATTCTTATTTAGCAACGCCAACAGATTTTCTTTATCCTTATTCGTTAGCTGTTTTAGATTCAAGCAGCAACTATACTTTTCTTTTAAATAAAGATGTAAATTTTATAAGAGAAGCTTATCCGTCTTCATCTACAACTGGTTTGCCAGTTCATTATGCACAGTTTGATGATGATTACTTTATTGTTGGACCAGCACCTGATTCGGGATATACAGTAGAATTACATTACTTTTATAGACCTGAATCAATAACGGCTTCTAGTGATGGAACAAGTTGGTTAGGAACAAATGCTCCTGATGCTTTATTGTATGGATGTCTTATTGAAGCATATACATTTATGAAAGGTGAGCCTGACGTAATAACCTTATATGACAAAAGATACAAAGAAGCCTTACAACAATTAATAATTGAAGGTGATGGAAGGAATAGGAAGGATGCTTATCGTAGTGGGCAAGTAAGAATACAAGGTGTATAAGCATGTTAAAAGAACCAATAAAAGAACTTGAAGGCAAGAATGTTGCAATTGTTGCAATGGGTGAAAGTCAATTAGATTACCATCTTGCTGTAGTACATAGTCAAAAATTTGATGAAGTATGGGCAATTAATGCAATGATTGGGGTTATTTATAATCTTGATAGAGCATTTATTATGGACCCTGTTTCACGTTTTTTTGATTCAGAAGATGCAGGAACAATGACTGAGTTAATGCGTGAAGAATTACCTAATGTAAAATATCCTATTTATACTTGTGAACTTGACGATAGAGTTCCAGCATTAGAACTTTATCCTATAGAAGCATTGGTTAAAGATACTCAATGTGGATATATTAATAATACTGTTGCATATTCAATAGCGTTTGCATATTGGAATAAAGTTGCAAGAGTGCAAGTATTTGGTGCAGATTTTACTTATAAACAAAATTTATATTTTGCAGAAATGGGTAGAGGATGTTGTGAATTTTGGTTAGCTAAATGTATGGAAAAAAATATAGAAGTTTCAATAGCTACTAGATCAAATCTATTAGATGCAAATGTTGATACAAAAGATAAATTGTATGGGTATCATCGTTTAAACGATCCAATGGTTTCTTATATAAATGAAACAGGAATGAATGTTTGCAAATGGTCTGATGTTGTAAAACAAAAAGCTGTTCCATATGGGATTTCTGGCAGGGATGATCCTTTGCCATTACCTCCAGAACCGGAGAAATTCTAATGCAAACAGATAAATTTGAAATATCTATTGGTAATTTAGGAGTAAAAACTACTGAAAATAGAGGACATACAGTAGAAGAAGTTGCTGAAATGGCAACTAATAAATTAATTTCAGTTGCAGATACTGCACCTGATCAAATTAAAGCACAGGCACATGCTTTTAAAAATTCGTGCCAATTTATTATTGCTTATTATATGCGTGAGGCAATTAAAAACCATATGTGTACAATAGGTAATCAACTAGAGCAGCAAGGTCATAAAGACTTAGCTGAAATTATAAGGAGACTATAATGGCTATAACTCAGGCAATGTGTACTTCTTTTAAGAAAGAACTTCTTGAAGGTGTGCATAATTTTAAGAACTCTGGAGGTAATACCTTCAAGTTAGCCCTGTATACTAGTTCAGCTACTATGAGTGCTTCCACAACAGCCTACTCCACAAGCCAAGAAGCAACAGGTACAAACTACACCGCTAAAGGTGGAACTTTGACTAGAGTTGATCCTACAACATCAGGAACAACTGCTTTTACTGACTTTGCTGATTTGACTTTTGGTACTTGCACAATTACTGCAAGAGGTTGCATGATCTTCAACGACACAGCTACAGGTGATCCATCTGTTGCAGTCTTTGATTTCGGTGGAGACAAAACAAGCACCGCAGGTAGTTTTACAATATCTTTCCCAACTGCAGACGCAAGTAACGCTGTTATTAGAATAGCGTAACCAATTATGTCTGGTTGGGGTCGGTCCACATGGGGTGCTGGTCCTTGGGGTGAACCTGCAATTGTTAATGTTACAGTTAATGTAACAGGTGTTGCAGGAACAACTGCATTAGGAACAGAAACCGTTAGTTGTGATGCGAATGTCGTAGAGACAGGCATTGCGGCTACAGGTGCTGTCGGTAGTTTAACTGCTACTGGTGCAGCAATTGTTACAGAAACAGGTATTGCTGGAACAAGCGCACTAGGATCATTAAGTATATCTGCTGGTGCTACTGTAAGTGAAACAGGAGTAGCAGGAACAGGAGCAGTAAGTGGTTTAACTGTAACAGGTGTTGCTAATCTTTCTGTTACAGGACTGGCAGGAACTACCGCTTTAGGTAGTGAAACAGTTAGCGGTGATGCAAATGTAAGCGAAACAGGAGTAGCTGGTACTGGTGCGATAGGCACAGTTGTTGCAAATGGTGTAGCCATTGTAGGTGTT
>VTLG01002081.1_pt1 | contig 10871 bp, 6 predicted proteins | sample 4694571 | NCBI WGS metagenome assembly VTLG01 (sample SAMN12604809, study PRJNA352737) | marine metagenome | biome: ENVO:00000447; feature: ENVO:00000209|ENVO:00000569|ENVO:01000036; material: ENVO:00002151; isolation source: viral sequences binned using virsorter ... | reverse complement strand
CTCCTGATGGACAGCGCACAGTTAACGACTACGGTGAAGGAAACAAGTTCGACAACTCTTGTGGACTTATCTTCCAGAAAGAAGCCGTTGGTTGTGTAGAAGCAATCGGACCTCAGGTTCAAGTAACCAGTGGTGACGTTTCCGTGATTTATCAGGGTGATGTTATCCTTGGCCGCTTGGCAATGGGAGCCGCTCCTCTAAACCCAGCTGCTGCTGTTGAATTGATTGCAGGTATTGCACCAAACACTGGTGTAGCTCAGGCATTCTAATATCTATTTACATAAGGGGACCTTCGGGTCCCTTTTTTTTATTTACAAAACTTATGGCAACCACAACAATTGATACCGAGACCGAACTCTCCGCAGTAAACTCAATACTGGGTGCTATAGGTCAGTCTCCACAGACAACATTAAACTATACCAACCCTGAAGTAGGGTTTATCTATAACTTACTTAGAGATTCTAACGTTGATATACAGAATGAAGGCTGGCATTTCAACACAGAGAATCATGTAAAGTATAGTCCTGATGCTAATAAGAGAATTCCTATACCTGATACTATTCTCCGTATGGATGTCACTGCAGGATGGAAAGATTATAGTAAGAATGTAGTAAAGAGAGATGGATATTTATATGATAAAGTTCATCATACTAATGAATGGGATGGTGATGTATATTTAGATGTAGTACGCCTACATGCATTTACAGATATTCCTTCTGTATTCCAGAGGTATATTATTAATAAAGCTTCTGGTCGAGCAGCTACACAATTGGTAACTAATCCAGGTTTAGTTAAACTTCTTGCATCACAAGAGTTACAAACAAGAGCAGCTTGTGTCGAGTATGATTGTAATCAAGGTAACCACTCTTACTTTGGTACACCTGAAGAAAGTGTCTACCAAACATATCAACCTTATATAGCATTGAGACGCTCATGACTACAATAAGTCAAACAATACCAAGTTATACAGGTGGTATATCAGAACAACCTGATCATTTAAAAGCACCTGGTACAGTTAATGATGCTGTTAATGTAGTACCTGATTTAACTTATGGTTTATTTAAAAGGTTAGGTGCAAAGAGAGTTACTGCTTTACCTCTAACTATTTCATCTAATGAATCTAAATGGTTTCATTACTATCGAAATGAAAAGGAAGGTACCTTTATAGGACAGATTGATTCCACAGGTGCTGTTAAAATGTGGAGAACAAAGACCTTCGTAGATGGTAATACTACATACGCAGCAGGATCAGAAGTACCTGTTGTATATAGTACAGCTGGTACTGGTGCAACTGAGACAAGTATAAAAGAATATTTAGATAAAGATACTGGTACTGTAGATCATCACAGTCAGTGTTTACAAACGTTAACACTTAATGATACTACATTTGTATTAAATAGAAAAGTAGCTACAGCGTCTGGTAGTGCTACAGCTAGTAGTGCACCTGATACATACTATGCTTATGTTGAATTAAAGAAGACAGAGAATGGAAGGCAGTATGGTTTAGATATAGGTGGTAGTGGTCAGTCTAATGAATCTATAACATCAGCTACTAAAGTAAGGGTCACAAGAACTGGACCTTCTTCAATGGATAATAACACAGGAAATCAAGGTCATTGTCCAGGTGTTGGAACAAGAGTATTTCAATTAGGTGGATTAACTTCAGGAGACGCTCCAGCTTATAACTCTGCTTCTATAGGTAAAAATCTATACTTCAGGCTAACTACTACAGGTCAACAAGGTGTTGTTGGTGGTGGTGATGATAGTGAGGTTAATGATAGAGGTGACTATACTTGTACCTATACTCATAAAATTGATTTATATCATGGTGGTTCCGCTTGGACAAAGGATCAAGAGACTACTGAATACACATTAAAAGGTGGTACTTATAAAACTACAGTAGAAGCTATTGAAACTCATACGGCAGATGTTTTAACTAACACATCTACAGCAGGTGGCAATGCTAGTCTAGGTTATGCGCCTGGTTTTGTTAGACCTGATCCTACACCTTTTGATCAAGATACAGCAACATCAGCACAAACAATACTCGGTGGATTAAAAACACATATTGAATATAATAATAACTTTACAGCTACCATTATCGGTAACGGCTTATATATCACTAGTACAGCAGCTTTTACAGTTAGAGTATTAGAGAGTGATTTGATGCGTGTCATTACTGACAGTACCAATGATGTCTCTAATCTTCCAACTCAATGTAAAAATGATTACAGAGTTTTAGTTAGTAACAGTCAAGCTAGTCAAGAGGATGATTACTATCTTAAGTTCGAAGGTACTGGTGGATATGATGGTCCTGGTAAATGGGTAGAGACAACTAAAGGTGGGATTAAGAATACAATTGATCCTACTACAATGCCACATACTATCAAACGTACTGCTGTTAATCAATTTACAGTAGGTCAATTTACAGATTCAGATGATGAGTCAGCTTGGACTGATAGATATGTAGGAGATAATGTTACTAATCCTAAACCTTCTTTCATAACTACTAATGCCAGTGGTCCTAGATATATAAGTCAGTTATCATTTTTCAGGAATCGTCTTGTATTACTTAGTGGTTCGAATATATCTTTATCAGCACCGAATGATTTAGGTAATTTCTGGAGAGAGACTGCATTAATTGTTGGACCTAATGATGGTATTAGTATTAATACTAGTCAAGAGACTCCTGCTAATTTAACTAACGCTATTGAAATAAATGCAGGTTTAGTTTTATTTAGTCAGAATGAACAATTCTTACTGTCAACAGATGACTCTATACTTAATCCAGACACTGCCAAAACATCTCATTTATCTTCGTATTATAATAATAAATATGCAGGGCCAATTTCATTAGGAACTACTTTAGGTTTCATAGATGACTCCGGTAGAAATAGTCGTTTCATGGAGATGGGTCAAATACAAGCTGGTACAGAACCTTTTGTCTATGAACACAGTAAAGTGGTACCAAGGTTGATGGATAATGATTTAGATATATTTCAAGTATCTAGAGATAATAGTATTATATTTATAGGTAAGGCAGGTTCTGATACTGTCTATGGTTATAGGTGGTATCAAGTAGGTGAGCAAAGATTACTATCATCTTGGTTTAAATGGAAGTTTGCTAAACCTATTAGGTACTTCTTTGTCACTGATGATTCTTTCTACTTTGTAGATCAGAATACAGATACATCAGTTAATCCCACTAAGACTTTCTTACAACGTATTAACTTTATAGCATCTGATGAAGACTTAAGCACTACACAGGATAGCACTGTCTATGATATGCACCTTGATAATTGGGTGAGTAAGGATGGAGGTACTTATACTTCTACAACTAATACAACTGCATTTAGTGCATCTACATGGTTACCTTACACAGAAGCTGGAGTAAATAATGCTAAATTAGTTATGGTAGATTCAACTGGCCGTTATGCAGAATGTACTATTGCCGAGAATGATGAAGATTGGACAGTGCCTGGTGATTGGACTAGTGGTACTAGATATGTCGGATACTTATATGATATGGAAGTTGACTTCCCTAAGCTCTATCCATCAAAAGCTGTAGGTAATAAAACTGTATCAGATATAAATGCTTCATTAGTTTTACACAGACTTAAATTAGCTTTAGGTCGTGTTGGTGTTTATGAATCAACATTAAACAGAACTGGTAAAGATGCTTATACAGAGTTATATGAATCAACACCAGCTGATGCATATGAAGCAGGTAATGTACCATATTTACTAGAAGAGATACGAACTATACCTGTGTATGATAAAAATACAAACACAACTCTTACTGTTAAATCTTCACATCCTTCACCTGCAACAATTAGATCGTTAGCTTGGGAAGGAGATTACACCACCAAATATCGACGAGTATGATTATACGTGACAATCTATTGGATGATTCATCTTTCACAGAAATAAAAAATGAAATAATAAAGTTACCTTATCGGTTGATGGATTATAAAGTATCTATTGGTGATGAAATTGCTTGCCTTATAAATTTAGTATACTTTGCAGATACTCCTAAATCTGATATATTCGAACTTTTACATACTTATTTTTGTTGTCCTTTAGATGCAGTCACTTGGGTTAGAATTAAAATTAATCTCACTTTAAAAGATCAAGGAAGTACAATATGGGGTTGGCATACAGATTATGATGGCCTCGGAAATAAACCACAGTATGCTAATATGAAGACAAGTATATTCTATCTTAATAATACTAACGGACCTACTGTTTTTAAAGATGGTAGTGAAGTAGATTGTGTAAGAAATAGATTACTTACATTCCCTTCAAATACTATTCATAGTGGTAGAAGTCATACAGAAGGAGATAATAAAAGGATAGTCATTAACTTCAATTATTTTTAATGTCTAAATTTATCCATCCAATTACGTTGGAGGCCGCTTTAAACGTGGCCTCTAATCTACGTCCAGATGACCTTAGAGAGGTCGAAGAAGGTCACGGGATAGATCCTATAGAATACTTAACTTTGGAGGCAAAGAGAGGCTCCTGCGTGTACTTCACAGTGCCTAACGGCAAGACTGCCGGGATGGCAGGAGTTGATGAAGGTGGACAAGTATGGATGCTATGTACACCAGCTATCGAAGAATACCCTCATACCTTTGCTAGAGAAGCTAAGAGATATATAGAACGTAGACCAGAGAAGTTACTTTGGAATATTGTTGATAAACGCAACACTGTTCATTTGAAACTACTCAAATTTTTAGGGTTCAAATTTTTGCGAGAAATTTATTACGGACCCAACAACTTACCATTTATAGAATTTTGCTATGTGCGCAGGATCAGCGGCTTACAAGACGCAACTAAATCAATACAAAAGAAACCTAAGAGCACGAGAAGTTAAATGGGCAGGCGCTAGAAATGTCTGGGCAGCTAAATTAGCTAACTATGACAAGCAAATGGCTGAGAATGTTTTAGCTCATTCTCGTCAAGTAGGTGCCATCCAAAGAGACTTTGGTCTTGAAAAAGATAAGTTCATGAAATCTAATGAAGATGCTTATCGTAAATTAATAGCCACAGCATTTGTAGACGAAGGCGGAAGAGCCAGAGGTGCAGGTCGAAATCAGCGGCTAAAAGGTTTGTATGGAGAAGCTGCTAGATATTCTAATCTACGGCGTAAAGGAGTACAAACACATGAACGTTTAAGAGGAGCTAATCGGATGTTACTATCTATGAATAATAAAGCACTGACTAGACGTGGCCTTGCACCAATACCAGGAGTAGCACCAGCTGCACCAGTAGGTAAGGGTATGATGGAGTGGGGATTTGAAACAGGTGTGCAGGTTGCAAGTCTATTCTCACCAATCCAATTATAAATGACACAAAACATATTCGAATCCGTTGCCTGGCAGTACTTTGGTCCAGACGCCAACGTTGACCCTGTTGAACAGGAAGATTTTGTTCCATCCATTAAAGAAAACCAAGCTGAACTACATAGATCTATTGAGAAACGTAATAATGATTTAGCACGTTTCGAGCAACAAAAAGGTCCAACTGGTTTAGAGAAATTAGCTAAGTTAGCTCCGTCTATTATGGAGCTACCTCAAGTACAAGAACAAATAGAGAACCGTAATATAAGATTAAACGCTAAAGCTCAAGAAGAAGCATTACAAAAATATAAAAATAATCCTAATTTATTTAGTTACATTAATCAAGAAGAAGCTAGAGATAGTTTAGCACAGACTAGTAATGAAATACTTGTAGATGGTGCTTATGCTAGAAATGAAATTGATGTTAATTTAGCTAGTAAAATACGTACATTAAATTCTGTCAGTGATAAACGTGAAAGGCGGGAACTTCTACGTATAGCTAGACAGCAAATGCCTGGTTACTTGAGCCAGCTTGCTACAAGGAAATATGAAATACTAAATAATGATGGTGAGACAATTGAGGTATCTTTATCTGAAACAGAGGATCCTTATGAAAGAACTCAAATAAATGGACATATAGAACGAGCTTATTTACAACCATTCAGTGAAGCTGGTTGGAATCAAGCTATGGTGTATAAGCATCTTGGTAGGCATTTCGATAGTGCTATTGAAAAGAATGAGCAGACGAATGCTGGAAAGATTCAAAAAAGATATCAAGAGCAAGCTGACGCTGATACATATACATCCATTATCGAGCACTTTGAAATAAATCCAGAGAATGGTGCAGAAGGATTACAAGCATACTTAGCACATATTAGACCTAGGTTTGAACATTATGATAGACCTGATTATATGTCTAGAATGTTCCTTGTAGATAATTTAACTAAGATAGCTAAGGGACAAGAGTATCATGATATGCAAGGATTGGTAGAATCTTTAGGTAGAGATACAGTTCTATGGAGAGGTGATAAAGAACCAAAGACATTTATGGAAAGGTTTCCTAATGAATTCAATGAAGTAGAACGCCTTTTAGCAACAGCAGAAGGAAAGGAATTACAAGAGACTTTACTTAAACAAAAGAACAGAGGTAATGAATTTGTTGCTAGTTTAATTAAATTAGCAGATGACAAAGCAAATTCTACTAATCCTGAAGAAGATCCAGAATTAACTAATGCAGATATAACAGCAGCCATTAATCAATTTAGAGATGAAAATCCTGGTATACCGGTACCTACAGAAATAAATAATATTGTTACTAGAGAAGAACGTATTGATGCAGCTGATCAAGAAATACTAAAAGCTGTGTTTGATAGTAGAGGTGTCATACATGGTAGTGATACTGCTGGTATGAGTTATGCTACTCAAGCGTGGGCAGCGAATACTTATAAGAGTGCTTATAAACCATCTCAAGGCGGTGATGTACAAGCACAGTTTGAAGGTGTACGTGGCAGTTTAGAGAAACAAATTGATGCTCAAATATACCAACACTTCCAAGCTACTGCAGGTGACTTAAAAGATAGTGAAGAAATTGTCGAAGCTAAACGTTTAATGCGTGGAGCACTTGAAAGAACATTCTGGACTAATTACACAGACCCTACACAAGGACATACTTTCGACACTGCTGTTACTAAGACTATGAAAGATCTTAGAGAGTCTCTAGCAGATGGTAATTACATGGTAGAAGAGCCTAAACAAAATAAATCTATATTTGAAAAGCGTAAGAATGCATATAGATTACATGATAGTGATGCTAATAGTTATAAAACTACTAGGTTGCCTCATACAGAGATGGACATGCAAGCGCTTTTACGTATACAGGCAGGTGATAAATCAGTACAAGTACCAGAGATATATAGATATTATGCTAGCCTCAATCTAAATGATAATACAGATGGTTGGGATGTAGCAGATGCTCAATTAAAACTACATGAAAAGAAGAATGGTTTACCTATTGTAGGCTTAGATAAACAACAACCTCTACTTAAAAAATATGTAGAAGGTTTAACTAGTCCTTTAGAAAGACAATTCTTAAAAACCCGTCCATCATATGGTCGTACCAGAAGGGTAATCGTATTACAAGATGGTGGTGATTTTAATGATCCAGAACTTGTTCTCGACGGTGCACTTTAATTACTAAGGTAAAAAATGCAAAGCGGAGTAACCCCTCAATTTGATGATGCAAAATTTGATGAGCTTGGAGTACAACTAAAAGCTGCTGAAGAACTTGAACGTCAAAATACTTTGGAAGCTATAGAAGCTGAAGAAGCTAGATTACAAAGAATAGAAGACGATCCTTCTGCAGATCCTGGGGTAGATCCAATGCAGAAGAATCCACTATTATCGGATACAGAACAAACAGAACAACCTGAAGGAGAAGAAGTTGACAACCGAGTTGATACGTTCGGTGAAGTTGTTGATGAACTTGGTAGGGTTGTTATTGGTGGTGGTTTAACCAGAGGTATTGAAAGCGGACTTACTTTACCAGAAAAAGTTGTTGATTTATTTACTGGTGAGTATGCAGAAGAGGAACGTAATGGTGGCTATGAAGCTGACTTTATGAACCCATTCAAAGGTTATGAACACCCTATGGCTAGAACATGGTGGGGTGGTTTATTACAAGAAGTTGTACACATTGGTACTATTGTAGCTGGAGTTAAAGCTGCAGCTGGTGCTACTGTTGTAAAAGGTGGTGTTGGTGCTACTACTGCATTAGGATATGGAGCAAGACCAGCTTTAGCAAAACTAGGAGCTGGACCTGCAATTAATGCAGCAAGAGGTTTCTTTGGACGTAAGGCATTCGCTCCTGGTGGTAGAGCTGTTTATAAGTTAACTGGAGGTTTAGTAAAACCAACACAAGGTTTCTTACGTACTGGTGCTGCTTATGGTCTAGCTGTTGATGTTGCCAATGAAAACATATCAGAAGGTGAGAATTTAACTAGAATGCTAGTTAATCAAGTACCTCAACTAGAACCTGCATTTGGTTGGTTAGCTACAAATGATGATGATCATCCAAATATGCACTTATTAAAACATGTTGTCGAAGGCATGGGTATAGGTGCGATCATTGATAGCATAATGTGGACTAAAGGTATAAAAGGTATTGGTAAAGTTTTAGAAAGAAACGATGGTATAAAAGCGCAGCAAACAGAACAAGCTGTACGACAATTAGAATTACCAGGATTTCGTGGTTTTAAAAATCAACCAATTGCAGACCCTTGGCAAGGTAATGCTACCACTGTTGCGCCAATAAGAAAGACTCTTCAAGCATTAGATGACATTGACTCGAAAGTAGGACTAGACCAAGGTTCAGTCCCAGGTCGATTAACTAGTGCTGAAGTATCTCGGATGGCAGAATCATCTGGACTTGAACCAGAGATGATTCAGAAGCATATGGAGGATCTATTATCTGGACCTCAATATGAAGCTGAACGTGCCTTATGGAGAGAACAAGGTTTAACGCCAGTACAAGTCCGTGCTAATTCTCTAAGGAGAATGCAGGAGTCCGTATTTACACGTGATTGGACTGACGTAGAAACAGAAGAATTCTGGGAAAGTTTCTTCAGAAACCAGGCATATACTGGACCTGAGACAGATCTACACTATTGGACACCTGATCATGTAGTAACAGCTGATGCTATCAACGGTGCTTTATTTAAAAAATTAAGAGATCAAGCTATAGCTGCTAGAGAAGTATTTAAAATAGGAGACGTCTTAGATACAGATGGTCCTATGCAAGGTATTGCTGAGAAGTTGGTTGTTGGTCTAACTAACACCAAACGTTCTAGGTACATTATATCTAATCAATTAAGTCAGTTAAGAAGACCTACTAATGTAGACGTAGCTGATGTCACCTCTGCCTTCCACCAGGAAGCTAGAGAGACTGTTCAGATGATGATGGATGTAGTTGGTAATGATAAGAATTCAGACCTATTAGAAGCAGTTCTTGAAGCCTTCTCTATGTCTAATAACATAAGAAACTTCAATGACTTAGATGCCTTCATGAAGGCTAAACTTAGAGGTGGTGAATTTAAAGGTAGAATCAATACTGCTCAGTGGATTAGAGAAATGCAGACTACTATGATTCATAGTATTCTTAGTGGTCCTAAGACAGCACTCAGAGCTATCATGGGTACATCTACAGCTTCATTCCTAAGACCTATGTCACAAGCCTTAGGTTATGCAATGAAGGGTGATGGAGATGGTATTCGTGCTTCCTTAGCTGCAAGTAATGCTTATATTGAAGCTATCCCTGAATCATGGAAACTCTTTAAAAATAGATTAAATAGTTATTGGTCTGGTGATCTTTCAACTGTTAAGACTAGATTCTCTGAAACTAGTAAAGGTAATGATCAATGGGAGTTGATGCGAAGATGGGCAGAAGGTCCAAGAGCATCTGATGGAGATAAAGCGGCATTCCGTGTTGCTAACCTAGCTAGAAATTTAAATGATAATAGCTTCTTAACTTACTCTACTAAGATGATGGCAGCCACTGATGATAGCTTCCGCTATTTAATGGCTAGATCTAGAGCACGTGAGAAAGCTATGAAGCTTGTGATGGAACAACGTAAAGTTGGTAACGTAACAGAGATAACACCAGAGCTACTTAAGGATGCTGAGAATAATTTCCTTAGTAAACTCTTAGATGCAGATGGTAATATTAACCCTAAATCAGACCTATTCTTAGAGAGCGCTGCTAAAGAAGCTACGCTTACTACAGATCTAAGTGGTTTTGCTGGAGGTTTAGAAGACCTCTTCAACAGGACACCACTAGCTAAGCCTTTCTTCCTGTTCGCTAGAACTGGTATCAACGGTCTAGCACTAACTGCTAAGAACACACCCCTTCTAAACTACGCTTTGAAGTCTCAAAGAGAGATATTTTCAACAAAACTAACTGACAGCTTGGAGCATTTAGCCAAGTACGGAATTGAAACTGCAGATGATTTGGCTAATGCTAAGGCTTTATCTATGGGTCGTCAGGCAATGGGAGGTTCTGTCATATTCCTAGCAGGTCAGCACTTCATGAATGGTAACCTGACAGGTAATGGACCTGCAGATAGATCCAAACGTCAAGCTTGGATTGATGCTGGATGGAAACCACGTAGTATAAGAATTGGTGATGTATGGGTAGGCTATGAATCAATGGAACCATTTAACCAAGTATTGGCTGCTGTAGCTGATGTTGGTGATAACATGAAGTTAATGGGTCCAGAATGGGCAGAGATGAACTTTGCTAGAGCTGCTTTCATCGTAGGTCAAGGTGCTACATCCAAGACTTATATGCAGGGTTTAAGTCAATTAGTTGATTTAATGTCTGGTGAAGCACATCAATGGCAGAAGATTGTAGGTGGTATAGCTAATAATACATTACCTTTAGGCGGTCTACGTAATGAAATAGGTAAAGTTTTAAACCCTGGTATGAGAGAACTCAGCTCACATATTGGAGACGCAGTACGTAATAGAAACTTACTA
>VTLG01015498.1_pt1 | contig 10872 bp, 12 predicted proteins | sample 4694571 | NCBI WGS metagenome assembly VTLG01 (sample SAMN12604809, study PRJNA352737) | marine metagenome | biome: ENVO:00000447; feature: ENVO:00000209|ENVO:00000569|ENVO:01000036; material: ENVO:00002151; isolation source: viral sequences binned using virsorter ... | reverse complement strand
ATGATGTGTCTATAGATAAGGATAGGCCACCCTCCCCAGATTGGGATTCGCCGTGCGTTGCGCCTAATATTTATCAACAGAGAGGCGAGAAGGCACCATATAGTTTTTGACCCTTAATTTTTTTCTGGGGCTGAAATTTTTTTTAGGGCTTAATTTTTTTTGGTACAGGAAGGAATTAGCTTTATCTGTTAGTATGTTTGGAGAGGAGGAAAGCGTTATGGCTAAGGTAAGGACTGAAGCAAAAGGATCTCGTGACTTACTAATTGCTAACTTACTAGGTAAGCCAGAGCTGTCTACTTCTGAGATTTCTAAGATAGTGGGGTGCAGTCAAAGTATAGTAAGGAGAGTTGCTAAAGGGGTAAGGAAGGGAGAGCTTCTGCATCGGGAGACAATTGAGGAGTACCACAAGGAGCTTTTGAATTTGATGCCATTAAGGGAGAGAGCTGCGAGGTATGTAGAGCTGGCGAGGCAAAATGACCAGAAGAAGGTAGCGTTAGATGCGTTGTTAAGGATTGATCATATCCATGGATTGATGACGAAGCAGGAGAGATTGCGTTACAGGAAGCAAGAGGATGATAAGAAGAGTTTGCCTATTTTTGTTTTACCGGAAAGCAAGAGAAGTCGTACAATATCGCAAACAGTTCAAGACGTTGATGTCACTGTAATTGATGAAAGTGAAGAGGAGAAACCATGAAGAATTGGATTTTAGGGTATAGAAAGGGAATGGGCGGATATTCAGAGGGAGTGATTGAGGCTTCGAGTTACACTAGGGCGTTAGAAGTAGCGAGGGCTTGGTGTCGGCAGGAGCCAGACAGGAGATTCGTCACGATCAAAGATCCGGTTCTAGCGGATGAGTCGATCTTAGAGGAACCACCACCAGAGGCGGTGCCAGAGGTGGATAATTTCAAGGATCTTTCCGTAACGGATGCAATTAATTGTGTTAGGCAGGGTGGAATTTCTTCTGCTAAGGCAATTGAAATTGAGAGAAGCAATAAGAACCGATCAAGTTTACTGAAGCTTTTAGGGTACGATCCAAGCATAATAGATACGAAAGAGGCATCCTCTGATCTTCAAGCCGTGCTAGGTTAGGCTGTTTTGGGCTGGCTAGGGTTTTGTAGATGGCTTTGGTTTCGATACTCAGGGCTGGAATACGCACTAGATTCTTTGTGTAGGGCCGGAAGCATCCGAGGTATGCCCTTATTTGCCCGCCTTCGTTTTTATATATTTATCTCGAAATTAATGTGCTTCACTCCATCTGAGCTGAAGGATAAGGGAAATTCAAGTAAATGAGCACGAATTCAGCCCGTCGTCACATGACGAGCATCGAAGGAATCAAGCCAGTCGATTGGGCTTCAGATAAACAGGAAGATGCTTTTTATTATGGTCCTTATCCTTTGTGTTGTTCGGGTGGCTTTGGATCGGCAAAGACGTTTTCTCTTTGTTTGAAAGCACTTTACGTGTCTGCGCTGTTTCCGAATAACCGTGGGTTAATTGCGAGAAAGGTGTGGGATGAGCTAAAGAAGACCACGATGAGCACCTTTTTCAAGACAGATCTTTGCGATTCTTCGTATTACGACCAGGGCAGGAGAAGCGATACGGAAAAGATCTTAAAACTAAACAACGGTTCGGAGATCTTATGGATGCACATGGATGACCCTGAGACAGAGAATGTAATTCGTGGAATCGAGATTAACTGGTTTATTCTGGACCAGGCAGAAGAGATTAGTGAGGAGATTTTTGATCTTTTAATGACTCGGTTAGGTAGGTGGGACAAAGCAGAGGTTCCCGAACAGCATCTTCAAGCGCAAGGTGGCATAGAGAAATGGCCCTGGGTTCATCCGAACAACAACAAAGCTTTAGTGCCGACATATCCCATGATTGCGTGTAATCCAGATACCGAACTTCACTGGATTTACAGGCGTTTCCATCCAGAATCAGATGAGTTTTCAAAGAGATCTATCCCTGTCTTAGATCGAGTTGGGAAGCAGATCACGAGAGAAGGTATGCCCCTTATGACATCGTACAAAAGGTTGGGATACCGAATGATACAAATGGCAAGTTATGACAATAAACACTTGCCAGATCAGAACTTAGCCCTCATGATGCAGAAAGACGAGACTTTTCGTCGTCGATTTGTCCATGGGCATTGGGGAATCCCCGAAGGACAGATACATACAGTGGATAACAAGAGTATTCTTCGGTGTGAACACGACAATAACCCTGGCGTTCCTGTTGCGTTTGATGACTTGCTTTCTTATTTTCATCAGTTTTGCTCGCTATATCGGGTAATGGATCATGGAGATGCTTCCCCTACGTGCTGTTTATGGTTTGCAGTAGATCGTGAAGGTAATATTTTTTGTTATCGTGAGTATTACGAGCCTAATTTGTTAGTTAGCCAACATCGTGCAGCTATAACTTTTTTAAGTGAGGGAGAATCTTATAAGGCAGATTTAGCAGATCCTGCTATATTTTATAAGACACAGCAGAAACATGGAGGCAGGTGGAGCGTAGCCGACGAGTATTCGGATTGGCGGAACAGTGGATTACCGAGAGAGACAGCAATTAGTTGGCAACCCGCAGATAACAACGAAATGGGTACTCGAAATAGGATATCAGAGGCTTTAAAGGTTGATTCAAGTAGGGTTCACCCGATCACGAAAGAGAAGGGATCTCCCTCTTTATTTTTTGTTATGAAGAGTGGAATTCATCCAAACGGTTGCGAATACACCCTCCGAGAAACTAGAATGGCTAGACGAAAGAAGGTTGGGAGTAAAGAGGGTAAAGCACTTTTTGGGGATGAAAGAGACCCGAAGATATCAGATCACGCATATGACCCAGTACGTTATATGATTGCTTCACGAGCCCCCGCATCCAAACCTGTGCTCAGTGGACCGCCTCCAAACAGTTGGGCTGCCGTGAATAATGACCTTCAAAAATTTCAACGTAGGAAGGGATTTAAGGTCGTAGCTCGTAGGGCAAAGCCTAGACATAGACGACAAAGGTTTTAATCGTTATGGCAAAACAAGAAAAAGAACTTAAGGTTTGGCATAAGAGACTGAAGGACGCTGATGATGCTTATAAGGATTGGTATGATCTTTATGGCGTTGAGAGTCTAGAGAAGTATTATTTAGGGCAGCAAGAGCCAGAAGGCGAGGGCGATCATTTCGTCCTAAACCTTTTCTTTTCAACAGTTGAGACGAAAAAGCCATCCCTTTTATACTTCACACCCAAGCCTATGGTGGAGCCGAAGGAAGCTCGACTGGATGATCCAGGGTCTTCTGTGATTGAAAGAGCTAAGTTGAGGGAAGACGTTCTTCATACATTGCTTTCGGATAAGCAATTTAATTTTCGATCTCGGACTCAACTAGCTATGCATGAAAGCTTTTTCTCGTATGGCATTGTTGAGGTGGGTTATTCAGCTGAATGGGTTGATAACCCTCAAGCTCGTAAGCCTGTGTTGGAAGAGGAAGGGGATAAGAAGCTATACGAAGAAGGTGCTCCAAGAGTAAAGCCGGAAGAGGAACCGGATATGTTGATGGTTGACGAATCTGAAAAGATTTACGTCAAGCGTATTCCGGCGGCTCAGTTCCGTGTTCCTAAGTTTTCAAAGAATGAGCTAGAAGAAAATGATTGGGTTGGTTATTTCGAGTGGCATCACATTGATGACATTAGAAAAAACAGGGCTTATAAGAACACAAACCGTTCTGACTTAAGGACAAGTTCTTCAACGGATGATAATGAAGACAGGGCAGGAATGGTTAAGTTGTGGAAAATATGGGACTTACGTGCCGCCGAGAGACTTATATTTGTCGAGGGAAGCAAGAAGTTCTTGCAACGAAAGAAGTTAACGAAGAGAAAAGATGGAAGTATGCTTCCTTTCGCAGATTTAAAGTTCCATGAGATTTTAGATAGTTGGTATCCGTTGCCTCCTACCTTCAATTGGTTAAAGTTGCAGGATCAAATCAACGAAGCCTTTGAAATGCGTCGTATTCACAGGAAACGAGCTCTTCGTAGGTACACATATGATCCTAATAAAATAGAAGAAGATGCTTTAGATCGGCTAGAAGAGGGCGGAGACATGACTTTCGTACCGGAATTACAGTCTGATGGGACTTCTCCGTTACGTCCTATCCCTGATGCGCCCCTTGATTTCGCAGTATTCCAAGATTTAAATGATTTGAAGGATGGATTTATTGAGGCTTCAGGAGTTCCTTCGGATTATCGTGGCCTGGCACAGTCAGAGACAGCCACACAAGCTAATATTCTAGATATACGCTCTCGGATGAGAGAGAATTCCCCACAACAACTAGTATCTGAGTGGGTTTCATCCATATTATGCTTAGTCTTAAGCCAGATGGAAGAGAACTTAAGTCTTTCTTTTTGGGTAAAAAGAGCTGTTGACCCTACAGCAGAGGGTGCAATAGAGGAGCAATTAAAGGTAGCGGCTCTCTGGGAGCAGATAACAGGGGCAGATTTGGGAGAACTTACCTACGATGTGTCTGTAAATCTAGAAGAATTGTCTCCGGTTGGGGAAAGCCAGAAGAGAGAAGCCTGGAATCAGGTGTTACAGATCATGACCAACGAGAGTTTATTGGCTCTTCTTATGCAATCGGATGTACTTTTAAGGAAAACTTTAGCGTTTTATGGTATACGTTCAGATAAGGAAGTACTTGAGATACAAAGAGTAGGAAGCAAATTTGTTGAATTTCTTGGGCAGATGAGGGCTGAGGAAGCGGGTGGACCAGGAGCAGCTGGACCTGAAGTCGCTCCACAACAGGCTGGAGCCGGCGGTGAGGGATCTCCTGAGCCTGACATAGCAGCTCAATTAGCTGCACAAGTAGGGATGTTACCTCAATAAATAGGAGATTTTACCAGGGGATAGCCAAAATGGCTTTACACGATTTTCGTTGTTTGAATTGCGGGCATGTTGAAAGGGACTTAGCTTTAAAGCCAAAAGAGATAGGCAATCCTTTGTATTGCCCTCAATGTGGAAATGAAGTAGAGCAAATTTTTGATCAGCACAGGGGATGGGCTCCTTTTGAACCTTACTGGGATCAACATATTAAAGAGAACCCCGTCTATATTGAGTCTGCTTCGCAACGAAATAAGATAATGGATAGATCAAGCTTAGAGTTCAGGAAACAACCTCGAAAACTTAACCAACCCTTTGTGGATCTTGGCAAGTCACGGGGTTAAGGTATATAACTAGACAGGGGAAGTTTAAATGGCTACATTAACTGCTCAGGCAACTTTGACGGGTTCGGGTTTAACTTCTACAGCTTTGTCGATTACTAAAAACCCAGTCATAACGATATCTGGAGCTGTAACCATACAAAGAAAGAAACTTAGCACGACTGCCTCTACATTACTGGTTGCATCTGCATGGACCGGATCAATGGTATGGATATTTAATACAGAAGCAGCCGGTGGAAATGCTATAAAGATAGTAGCCTCAGAGGGAGGCGTGACTTATTTTACGATATTACCAGGGGAGTGGGCGTTCTTCCCTTGGGAATCTACCGCAGATATGTTAGCAGATGCTTCTTCTGGTACGCCCACAGTGGAAGTAGCTATTTTTCAAAGGGACGCATAAACTTTAATTAGATTTTTGAGGATTTTTTAATGCCGACTACGGAAACAGTCGATGGTGCTACGACTATGCACGAGATATACGAGGAAGCTAAAGAGCACTCATCCCAGGACAATTCTGGTGAGCAGCTCGAAACTTCCGGTGATACCACTCATGCAACAGCATCCGAAGACGCAACGGAAGAGTCAGGTAAGCAAAAGCTTGAATCAGAGGACAAGGCGGCCGATCAAGCTTTAGACACCGCTGATGTTGGGTCACTTCTGACCGAAGAAGAAAAACTAGAATACGATACACTTGATCCAGATGCGAAACTCAAAAGACTCGATCAGGCTTTTACTCAGAAGACTCAATCTCTCGCTGAAGAACGAAAGAAATCAGAAGAAGTTCAACGGCAATTAAATCAAGAGAGATCGAAGTATGCTGATTTTAATAATCTGATAGAGGCTTACGAGAAAGATCCGGCTAGAGTGGTTCGTGATTTAGCTGCACAGAATGGATTAACGATACAACAATCTGAAAACGATACTCTCGTTAGAGAGCAAGCGGCAGGATTAGTTTCGTCATTACGACCTGTGTTAGAGAAACACGATCTCGGATTTTTGGCTGAAGAGATGGCTCCTGTTCTTGAAGAATGGGGGAAGAATCTTACTAAGTCGGCTGTTGAACCTATACAGCAAGAGCAAGATCGGACAATGGCGCAAGCAGCCAGCGAAAAAGCAATGGTTGCGTTGAATGAGTTTACTCAGTCCCATCCCGATGCTCCTAAATACGAACAACAAATGGTTGCACTTGCTCAAAATTTGCAACCACAAGGTATGACGGAGCGAGAATGGCTAGAAACTCTTTATCAGGTTGCGGCATCGAAGGATTTACAGAAGGCGGCGGCTGATAAAGCTGCTGGCGAAGCTCGTGCTCGGTTCACTAAATCTGCTCGTAATTCAGAGTCTTCATCGGCGGGAGTACCAGATAAAATTGTAAAACAATCTCCTCCCGATACCGCCTCATTTTTAGATGCTTATGATGCTGCTAAAAGAGGTGAGAGCTGGAGGGGTTGAAACATGAAAGGATGCTTTAAGTGGCAATTCCATCTAGTTCAACTCGTTCATATGATGCGCTTCTAACCACTACGCTATCCAATTGGCTGGTCAAAAATGCTGTTGACAACATTGCAACAGCAAACGCATTTTTAAATGCATTGATCACAAAGCCAGGTGGGTATGTGGCTGAAGCTTCACTTGGTGATCGTGCGTCAGTTCCATTGCGCTATGCGTTAGGAACACCCGACTCCTACGGGGACTATGACACCTTAAAGAATAACCCTCTTGATGGCCTAACTAGAGCTTTTTATAGCTGGAGACAAGCTTCGTCCCCAGTCATGATCTCTGGTATGGAGGAGGCCAAAAACAGCGGAGAACACGCTGTTATCTCCCTTCTCGATGAGAAGACTGATCAGGTAATGATTGGAATGAGAGAATGGTTTGCAAAAACGATTCTCCAAGGAGATGGCATCAACGGAAATTCCATTGAAACTGCTTTTACAAGCGCAAGCAATGGTTCTTCTTTTGTAGATCCTCTTCCGTTGTTGGTCAAGAAAGATCCGACCACTTCCACGGTGATCGGTAATATTAATCAAAACACCCATAGCTGGTGGAGAAACCAGTTACACTCCTCTGCGAGTAGTAACTATGCAGGTTTCTTAAAAGAACTAAGCAATCTCAGGTTAGATTGTTCTAAAGGTCCAGGTGGACCACCTAATTTCCACCAGACTGATCAGAATACTTTTTCCTATTATGAGTCTGCTCTTCGGTCTCAGCATCGGAATCCCTCTTATCAAAGGGCGGATATTCCGTTTGAGTCGATCCAGTTCCACGGAGCACCCGTGTATTGGGATGAGTTCATGCCTTGCGTACAAGATGGTGATACAACCTTAGAAGCCGCAAAGGGTTCTTGGTTTATGTTGAACACTCAGTTCCTCACCGTTAAGTATCATGCAAGCACGAATTTCGTTCCCACGGAGTTCCGAACGCCAACTAATCAGGATGCAAAGGTGTCGCATATTCAGTGGAAGGGTGCTTTGTGTGTGTCGAATAGACGCAAACAGGGTATCGAGTTCAACATTGACACCACACCAACTAGCTAAATTCTTTGGAATTACAAGTTAGAAGGTGATTTATTAATCCTTTTGGAGGAAGATATGAGCATTCAAGGAATAGAGATCGGCGTGGATTGGGATCGTGCCGATACATCAAAACAACATGCTTTAGGAACTCAGCTTCCTAGAGTGGGTGGCTTTGTGATGCGCTACGTTGAAGCTGGTGAAGCTTTGGTAGCGGGTAACGCAGTCACTATAGATTATGCTGAAGGCGTTGACGTCTATGAGCATACCGATGCTGTCGCTGAACAAGTTCACGGCGTTGTTGGTAAGGCTTTAGCCGATGGCGAATTTGGCTGGATCTATGTCGCAGGCAGGGTTACAGGTGTTAATTGTGCTAGTTCAGTTGCCGTAGGTAACAAATTAGTATCAAGCAGCACAGCCGGAAGGCTTGCCGCCCAGACGATAGCTGGTAGTTATGCTCAGGCAGAAGTGCAGTCGGTGCAAGCCGCTGCTCACGGATTGCCTTGCACAGCTGCAACAGCAGAGTCGGGAAACACTTGTACGATAGCTCTCGGCTAAACACCCCGTCCGAGGGTTGGGGGAGAGGTCTTCATTTTGAAGTGCCTCTCTCCTGACATTATGAGGAATTTAAAATGGCATACGGAGGCATAAGCCGTGGCAAAAAAAAGCGTAAAACCAAGCGTAGAAGGCCGAAAGTCAGTAAAGGGTCGAAAAGCACGAAGTATTAAAAGATTGGACTTTCATCCCCTGTTAGGGAATGTGTCTGAGGTTGGATCTAAGGACTTAGATTTAACTAATGCTATCGGAGTTCGTGCGTTAGCGCAAAGGCATAGATTGCTGGCGGATCAATACGAGGCTCTTGCCCAGAAAATAAGCCTGGAACCGATTGAATAAATGACTTTTTCAGAAATCCGTACAGAGGTTTTTGCACGGTTAGAAGAAAGTTCGTCTGCTCCTGTGTTCTGGAAGTTATCTGAAGTAAATACCTCTATTAATGAGGGTTACAGAGAACTATCAGATGCCTCCGAGTGGAACGAATCTTCAACTACGTTGACCTTTATTACGACTAAACTGTATTACAATTTACGAACAACCTTGACAAATTCTTTTTTGTCATTAAAACGCATCTTTAATGTGCAAAGTGATGAATGGTTAGTCCCTGTTCATACTAGAAGATTGGATCAGCACGATACAGCTCAATGGGAGACATCTACGGGAGATCCTGATAAGTTTTTCATGCGTGGAGGATGGTATCTAGGACTAACTCCTAAGCCAACTTCTTCTGGAACAGCAAAGGTATGGTATACAGAATTACCTTCTGCCTTGAGCGCAGACTCGGACACACCTGGTTTTCCACAGGAATTTCATTTCGGGATAGTAGAATATGCTTTATATGATTTATTTGCACAAGAAGGAGACACACAGAAAGCTCTAAAGCATTGGATGGATTACGAAGCTTATGAGGACGCTTTGAGTAAATATGTGGATGGACGAATGGCTAAAGACAAGATTGGAGCTTTTTAGTGCCGACACTATCTTCTCTTCGCAATGAGGCTCTTTTGAGATTGGGAGACTTGGATAACATTGTTTGGGGCAACGCTGAAATAGATCGATATATAAAGGAGGGTTATAATCAGCTGTGTTTGCGCTCCGAAATATTATGGGCAGAGGAATATTTGGACGATGTGGCAGACCAAGGAGTGTATTCGCTTCCTTCCCATTTCTATCGGATGGATAGAGTGGTTTGGAATTCTAGAAAAGCCTACCCAGTTCGCAGGAACAGACTTGAATTAATGGATGCAAGGTTTGAAACGACTACCGGAGATGTGGATTATTATTCTCTGGATGGTGACGGGATCATGAACATGAGAAAGTTTCCTGTTCCCTCGTCTAGTCGAGCTTTGACGGATACCGATGGATTCGGAATTCCAAGAAGTCTAGCCGACTTAGAGACGGACACAAGTACTTCGTTCGGGATTCCAAGAAGAATGTCTGCTGAGTTATCTCCACCAGAAACCGATAGGGAATGGGGGATACCCAGGAAAACTATTTCAAAGGAAGCATCAAATACAAGGATTGAATTCAGTAAACGACCTGATGAATTGTCGGGTCACGACAATACCTTTGATTTACCAGATCAATACGTGACATATGTTCGTCATTTCGCAATGGGTAAAGCGTTGGAAAGAGAGTCAGCCGGACAAGACTTGCAGCTTTCTAAACACTATTTACAACGATATGAAGTGGGTGTTTCTAGGGTGATCAGACGACGTAAGAAAAATGCCTCAAGACCTCTAAGGCAATTTGGAGGTGTGAGGAGGCGGATTGACAGGGGACCACAATGGCCGTGGAATTTCCCACCAGTAGGAGCTTAATCAATAGGCCGAGAGGTTGGTTTTAAATGGCGATAACAAGAGCAAAAGTAGTTAAAGAAGACCTGGAGACAGGTCATGGGGTTGTAACTGTTGGGTTGCCTGGTGGGGATCAGACCGGAAACAAGATTGGAATCCATACTTTCAACTCTGTAGTCAATATAAAAGACTTTGGGGCCGTGGGAGATGATTCTGCTAATGACACGACGGCTGTACAGAATGCCTTAGATGCAGGCGCAGACTCGGTTTACGTCCCTGACGGAACCTTTCAATGCGGGGCAATAACGATTCCAGTGGAAGTCAAGAGATTATTCGGACCAGGGACATTAAAGCAGCGAGCCGCTGGAACCGATATGATTTCAATCACCTCTAGCACTCGCCTCGTTATCGAGGGATTAACAATTGAAGGTGTTAGTGGAACCGTGAGTGCTTCAGGAAATATAGGCATTACAGCAACAAGCTGCTCCTATCTCCACATTAAGGGATGCAGGTTCACAGGATGGAGATTTAATGCTATTCAATTAACGGCAACTACGGATTCTCAGATTACCGAGAACGCAGCTAGCAGTTTATCGAACAATCTGGTTAGCTGTCAGGGAGTACAGCGGGTCATTATCAGCAGTAATCTTGTTAAAGATACTCAACTAGCGGCTCTCTCTACAGCTATCCAGCTTGAATCTACCCATGGACATAGCAATGGAACGTGCAGAGATGTTGTTATCAGCAATAACCATATTAGTGGCTACCCTAGAGGGCAAGCGATTATGTGTCACACCGCAGAGAGAGTCACCATT
>VTLG01009149.1_pt1 | contig 10872 bp, 6 predicted proteins | sample 4694571 | NCBI WGS metagenome assembly VTLG01 (sample SAMN12604809, study PRJNA352737) | marine metagenome | biome: ENVO:00000447; feature: ENVO:00000209|ENVO:00000569|ENVO:01000036; material: ENVO:00002151; isolation source: viral sequences binned using virsorter ... | reverse complement strand
ATGTGGTGAAAACTGCATCCTCTATTGTTGAATGGAGAGATGATTTACTTGCAACAGTTCATCCGGCCGGTTGGGCTGTATTTGGTCAGGTAGATATTGCTTTATTACTTCAACAGTTGGCCAATATTACATCCGTTACAACATTAGGTGGTGCTTACAAACTTATCTTTACTTCATTACTTGGTATGCGTTTGGGTACTACAGATCAAGTACCTATTAACCCAACACCGATGGATGAGGCTATTGAACCTAAGGATGGTACAGGTAAAGTTTATAATCCTGCACTTAAACTATATCCAGGCACAGCGTTTACTGTATACGAGACTATAACTGGTGGAACATCTGGTGCAACTGGTAAGGTAGTTTCTGAAGATGTTGAAGATGATGGAAGTCGAGTAATGACTTATGCACCTGTGTCTGGAATATTCCAGGCTGCAGAAACTATTACTGGTGGTGATTCTGGTGTAACAAGTACAGTCTATGCCGTTTGGGGATTGAGAGGTGTTAGAGATAGAACACTCAATCATAGGATGCACGTTGAATGGCAGTTTGGTGGTGAAGGATTTACTTATCAAGGTATGCCTGATTATGGTGCTCTTAATTCTTTTAAGTTCTCTGCAAGTGAGGTAGCATCTGCTGCATCTGCATTGACGTTTAGAAGTCATAGTGTATATGTTGTAAGAATACCCTATAGTACATTAAGTGCCGCTATTAATAATTCCGTTACAACTATAGGAGTCACAAGTGCAACTAACTATCCTACAGCTGGTACAATTCAGATTGGTGATGAGTTAATAGATTATACTGGTAAGTCTGGTAATAATTTAACTGGTTGTACAAGAGGCGCACATTCTACAACGGCTGCAGCACATCTTATTAATGTAAGACTAGATGCAGTAAGATGGGGAATGAATCAAGACGGTGTATCTGGATTTAGACTATCAGATTGGGCAACCGATTACAAAGGAACAGCCTTAACCCTTGGGGATCTAATATCATATCCCGAAAGAAAAAATAATATAAGTCCTCCAACCGAGGTTACTCTCTATAAGACCTAACGGATCGTTATAAATAATAGAGATAATAAAATTTAGGAAATAATGCCATGGCAGCAATCGTAACAAATAAATTTAGAATCAATAACTCAGAACAATTTTATGAGTCATTTTCTGAGGCTACACCAACAACATATTATCTGTTTGTGGGTAGACCTCAAGCATTTTCGGCGAGTACTGGTGGTGGGACGGATAGTGTTCCTCCAACACCAATAGATAATGTCGTTGATGAATATATGTACTATCGAGATATGATTGCTGCGAAGAAAATTGCTGCCAGTGATAGAACGTATGCAATCCCAAGACATGATTGGGCAACAGGTACAGTGTATGATTACTATAGAGGTGACTATGGTGCAACAGTAAATGGTTCTGTAGTTCAGACTGTCGGTGGTATTACTGATCCTTTTGCAACTACAACAAAAATGTATGTAAGAAGTTCGGCTGGTAATGTATATAAATGTATGTGGAATAATAATGGGGGTGCATCTGATACTGAACCCAGTGGTACATCCACATCAGAATATTCAATTGGTTCAGATAAGTATGTTTGGAAGTATATGTATACACACACTACCACAGAAACTACTAATTTTCTAACAACCGATTTTATGGCAGTACATACAGACGCAACAGTTTCAGCTGCGGCTGTTGATGGTGCTGTCAACCGATATGTTATTGCAAACGCCGGTGCTGGTTATACAAACGGAACATATGCCACACAAACATTGCGTGGTGATGGTTCTAGTGCAACATTTACTGTAGTTATAGATGGCGGTTCTGTTCTGTCTGTAACAGGTGTTGCTGTAGGAACAGGATATACGTTTGCCGATTGTAACCTAGATAATATTTCGGGTATTGGTACACCATCTACAAGTGCTATTATTGTTCCTATTATCGGACCTAAAGGTGGTCATGGATACAATGCAATGGAAGAACTTGGTGGATTTTATGTAATGACTAATACTAGTATTGCAGGCACCGCTGGTTCTGGTGACTTTGTGGTAGATCAAGACTTCCGAAGAATTGGTGTTGTAAGAGACCCATTCGATTTCGGTACAACCACAATTTGTACGGCTGATACTAGACAGGCACTCAAGAATGTTACCTTTAGTGGAACGCCAGGTGTCTTTACTAATGATGAAGTTATAACAGGTGGTACATCTGGTGCGAAGGGTATTGTTGTTGATTTTGATGCAACTACAAAAATACTCAAGTATATTCAAACTGAATGGACTGGTGTTAAGACTACTGCCGGTGCAACACAGCAAGATTTGGTTGCGTTCGCTGCATCAGAAATTATTACTGGTGCGGATAGTGGTTCAACAGGCACAGTCAGTACAGTAAACAATCCAGAAATAGAATACTATTCTGGTGATTCCATTTATGTGGAGAATCGTGCTCCTATTACACGAGCTAGTGACCAAACAGAAAATATTAAACTTATTATAGAGTTTTAAACTATGCCAGCAAAAACAGATTTTAATGTAGCTCCCTATTGGGATGATTTTTCACAGAGTAATGATTTTTATAGGGTTCTTTTTAGACCGGGCTTTGCAGTTCAGGCAAGAGAACTAACTACTGCTCAAACAATTCTACAAAACCAGATTGAACAATTTGGTAATCATATATTTAAAGAAGGAACTATTGTCATCCCTGGTAATGTTGGGTATGATAAAAATTACTATGCTTTAAAACTACAAGCTTCTTTTGGTAGTGGAACAGTTGCTACGTATCTAGATCAATATCTTGGTGCCACTATTACTGGTGAAACATCTGGTGTTACTGCAAAGGTTATTAATTACTCTGTTGCAGATTCTACTACTGGCGATCCTGATACTCTGTTTATCAAATATACTAAAACAGCTTCTGACAATTCAACAGCTGTATTTACAAACGGCGAAAACATCTCTGCCGATAAGATTATTTCATCGTATGCAAAGGATGTTATATCTGCATCAGCAGCTACAGCAGCTGCAACGGCTACTGGTGCTGCGGTTACAGTTCAAGCTGGTATTTACTATATTCGTGGCTTTATGACACAGAATACAGAACAAACAATTATATTAGACAAGTATACTAATACACCATCATATCGTGTTGGTTGGAATATAACAGAAACACTAGTTACTCCTGAAATGGATCCTAGTCTGTTAGATAATGCACAAGGTTCATCTAACTATGCAGCGAAAGGTGCTGACAGATTTAAGATGACCTTGACGTTGGGTAAATTTTCTTTAACGGCTACCACAGATAATAACTTTGTAGAACTTGCAAGACTAAATGCTGGTCTAATTGAAAGTAGAGCAAAATTTACGGAGTATAGTATTGTTGCAGATATGCTTGCTCGTAGGACAGATGATGAGTCTGGTGATTATGTTGTAAAACATTTTGATATTGATCCCAGAGAAAGTTTAAATAATGGCACTAATCGTGGTGTCTATACAGCTGCCCAAGGCGGTGATGAGACTAAAGATGTTTTAATTCTATCGCCGGGTAAGGCATATGTTGATGGTTATGAATTAGATTTACAAAACTCAACATATGTTAATCTAGATAAGGCACGAACAACTAAAAATGTACAGAATGATTCTGTTCCTGCTGACTTGGGTAACTATGCTCAAGTTGCAAACGTCTATGGTCAACCAGACATTAGTGTTGTTGGTGCAAGTATAGATGCATTTAAGTTTGTAAAATTATACGACCAACAGACAGCAACAAGAGGTTCAGCTGCTGGTTCAAATATTGGTTATGCACGATCTCGTTCCTTTGAATATAACAGTGGAACAATAGGTACACATACTGGTGCTACCAAGGCCATCTATCATCATTATCTGTTTGATATTTCTTTGTTCAATACAGTTGATATATCTGCTGCTAATACTCTTTCTGCCAATGCTGTTATTACTGGCGCAAGTAGTGGTGCAACAGGTGTTGTAGTTGCTGCGATTACTGCGGCCGCACAGTTTCAACTAATGCAACAGGTAGGACAGTTTATTACAGGTGAGGCTATTACCTCTAGTGTAACAACAGATACAGTTGCTGGTACAATATTGGCCACCACTAATAGTGCAGCAAATCAAAAGACATTTGCAAGAGATGTTAAACAGATTTATTCTGATAATACCGGACTAGATTATACGGCCGATATAGATTTATCAGAATCAACAACATTAGGTGGTACTGTTACTTGGGCTTCAGGAACAACTGTTAATGGACTGAACACTACATTTGTTGCTGACTTGGTGGTTGGTGATATTATCTCACTACCAACTGGTGCTCAAGGTGCTCAAGAAGAACGTAGGGTTACAGGGTTAAATGGTGATACAATTTTGAGTGTTTCAAGTGCATTTAGTAATGCCGTTACGTCTGTTAATGTTGCACGACTCAGAGGTAAGATCACACAAGAAGAAGAAACAGTACTACTTTATAAATTACCTAAAGATAATGTAAAAACATTATTGGATGCTGGTGGTGCTACTGATACATCTTATTCATACCGCAAACAGTTTACAGGTACGACAAACGCATCTAGTGTTGTGACGTTTACACTATCTGCTGGTCATACTTGGGCGGCACCATCTGTGGCGAGAAATTATGCAATGGTCATAACTACAGCTGGTGGTGCTGGTAGTGGAGCTGTCGGTGATGTGGTTAGTATAACCGCAACAGGAAGTGCATCTGGACAGACATTAACGGTAACTGATACTACAGTTCTTGGCGCTAATACTGTTGTTGAATTGATGGGAACTGCTAATTATGCAACATCTATTCAGCGATCTAAAACAGCGAACCTGATGACACAGAAACAAATTCAATCGCACACGGGAGGCGGCACCTACCAAAATGTGTTTGGTGAAAGAATAAGCGATCCTGAAATTTCACTTTCATATGCAGATGCTTACAAACTGCACGCTGTGTATGAGTCTACAAGTAATGCGACAGATGCCGTACCTCCCACACTTACACTATCAAACAGTACGGGAACATTTACCGTAGGTGAAATTATTACAGGTAGTTCTACTGGTGCAACAGGTAGAATAATCTCAACTTCTGGTTCTCCTGTTGTTGCTAAATATGTTAAAATAGATGGATTGTTTACTACCCTAGATACTATTAGTGGGGGAACATCCGGTTTTACTGCGGGCATTACTGCACTAACAACCGGCGACCAAAACATCACTAGTAATTTCTTACTCGATACAGGGCAACGAGATTCATTTTATGATATTGGTCGTATTGCAAGAAAACCTAATGTACAGAGTCCTACAGGAAGATTGTTAATCGTTTATGATTATTTCTCTGCTGGTACTGGTGATTATTTTTCGGTAGATTCATATACAGGTCAAGTAGACTATGCTGATATTCCAGTATATACAGCTTCGAGAGTTGATCCAGATTCTAGAGCACCTATAGGTGAATATGAATTAAGAGATTCTTTTGACTTTAGACCTAGAGTAAAGGACCAAGTTACACCGGCATCGAATCCATTTTCTTTTATAAACAAGAATTTTGAAGATACAGGTGCTGTTAATGGTAATTTAGTTGCTCCTGATGATAATATTACATTAGACTTTGACTTCTATCTTGGTAGAAAAGATTTATTGTATCTTGAACGCAATGGAGAATTTACTATTGTTAAAGGTACGCCGGCAGAGGAGTCCAGATGGCCTGCAACAGACAATATCGGTATGTTGATGGTTCATATAGATATCCCTGCATATACTTTTAGTCCTACTGATTTATCTTTGGCATATCCTAATAATAAAGGATATACGATGAAAGATATTGGTAATCTGGAACAAAGAATTGCTAAATTAGAATACTCAACAACATTAGGTCTCCTAGAAAGAGAAACCGATTCTTATATGATTCTTGACGGTGATGGTCTTAATAGATTCAAGTCAGGATTTATCGTAGATAATTTCTATGGTCATAATGTGGGTAATGTATTACATCCCGATTATCATTGTGCTGTTGATCCGAGTTTGGGTCATTTGCGTCCTGTTGGTGTTCAAACTGGTGTGAATCTGGTAGAAGAAAATACAACGGATGCAGAAAGAACATCTGATGGTTATCAAAAGACAGGCGACCTTATTATGTTGCCTTATACAGAAGTAGATCATACCGTACAACCATATGCCAGTCGTATAGAAAGTGTCAACCCATATAGTGTAACAGAATGGATTGGTGATCTAATATTACAACCAGAAACAGATGTATGGATGGATGATGATCGTATTCCTTCTATTACAATTAACGTAGAAGGCAACTACGAACAGTTGCTTAGAGAACAAACGGAAGCTGGAACATTAGGTACAATATGGAATTCTTGGAATGATACCTGGACTGGAAACCGCCGAAGTGGTGGTGGAAGTGGTATTGAGAGAAATCCCAATGGTAGTGGTGGCGCTGGCAACCTTATTCGTCGTGTATCTTCTAGTTGGTCTTCCGTTGATGTAAGACAACGCCGTACTGGTATGGATACTCGTCTGGTAGAACGTATTGATAATATTTCTGCCGGTGATCGTGTTACTAATATTGAGATAGTTCCTTGGATTAGAAAGGCACAAATTCAATGGTCGGTGACAGGTATGAAACCCAATACACGGGTTTATGCTTTCTTTGATGGTACAGATGTTAATGCAGATAATAAACCAACACAGACCAGTGCTCAAAATACAACTCTGGCGGTTAATGTTGCAAAGGCAGATACTACTAGTATAACTGTTGCATCTACAGCAGGGTTCCCAGATACAGGCACAATAGGTATTGGTGATACTCAAGAACAATTGCCTATAGGGTTTGGTATTGGTTTTGTTAAACAAGAACAAGTTACCTATACAGGAAAAACTGCCACTACATTTACTGGTATTACAAGAAATACTGGGACTCAGTATGAAGAACCGATGAATTGGTTAAGTGGTACTCCGGTAACTAACCAAACATACGGAACACAATTGGTAACGGATGAAGTAGGAACTCTGTATGGTAGATTTTCAATTCCCAATACCGATACGAAACGATTTAGAATTGGATCAAGAACATTCAGATTAACCGATAGTTCATCTAATTCCCAGGTGGTGGGATTTGTAGAGACATCCGCAGAGTCAGAATATCTTGCGATTGGTCATAAACAGACTAAACAAGAATTGATAATGGCCACTCGGAATGCATCAATAACTCAAGTTCCTTTGGAAGAAGAACGAGCCATTACGAGAACAAGCTCTAGTAGAACTGTTGGTGCTTGGTTTGATCCTCTTGCTCAAACAATTATGTGTGATAAGAGTGGTGGTATGTTTGTTACTAGTGTTGATATTTTCTTCTCACATAAAGCTGAGTCTTTGCCGGTATGGGTAGAAGTGCGATCAGTCATTAACGGATATCCTTCACGGGAAATTTTACCATTCTCTAAAAAGTCATTGACACCATCACAGGTTAATGTCAATCCTACAGATGGTACAACTGCAACAACATTTACCTTTGATAGTCCAGTTTATTTACGAGAAAATTTAGAGTATGCGATTGTTGTGGCATCTGATACTCCTGATTATAAAATATGGATATCACGATTAGGTGAAACGGATGTGGGTGGTACACGAGCCATTTCTACACAACCGACATTAGGTTCATTGTTTAAATCACAGAACGCATCTACATGGACTGCATCACAGTTTGAAGATATGAAGTTCACTTTACGCCGAGCAAAATTTACAGTAGGTACGTCTGCTGAGTTTTCGGTAGTTAATGAAACATTTACTACGGATCTAGTATCTGCTACAACAGGTGCTGGTGGTGGTAATGGTCTTATACCCAAGTTGGCTAATAACCCAATAGAAACGGTAAGTGGACAATCAAAAGTAAAAGTTAATTTTATCAATCATGGGAACCATGATGTTGATAGTAATGTAGAGATTGCTGGTGTTATTTCCGATGTAGGAAATACCGCACTGAATGGTGCTATTTCTAATTCTGCAACAACTATTACTTGTGATGATGTTACTAATTTCCCAACGGCTGGGACAATTAGGATTGATGACGAACTTATCACATATACAGGTAAGACAGGTACAACACAACTGACTGGCGCTACAAGGGGTACGGCTGGTGGTGATGGTACAAGTACAACAGCTGCTGCACACGATGATAATAGTATCGTATTCTTGTATATGATTGGTGGTGTTCCTTTGATAGAAGTCAACAAGATTCATACTGCTGTTGCTGATGTTGAATTGGATAGTTTTACTGTCACAACAACTACTGCTGCAACTGCAACCAAATCTGGTGGTGGTGAGAATGTTTATGCAACCAAGAATGTTTCTTATGATGTTGTACAACCAATCGTGCAGACAATGGAATTACCATATACTACGATTACTGCAAAACTACAATCTACAACGGGTTCGACTGTAGGCTCGACACAGAATGCCTATCAGAGATTAAGTACAACTACTGCTATTTCATTACCGTTAAATGAAGATTACTATTATGATGCACCCCAAATCATTTGTTCTCCGATTAATGAAACAAATGAATTGGCTGGTCAGAAATCTTTTAGATTATCTTCAACATTATCGACAACTAAAGATAATGTGAGTCCTATTATCGACACACAACGAATGTTGGCGTGTTGCATATCTAGTCGTGTTAATGAGGTTGATAGTGCTGCTGATATTAATACTACATTCTCAAACTATAAGGCGAGTACTGAATCTACTGGTGATAATAATAAGGCAATCTATATTACCAAAAAGATTACACTACAAAATGTTGGAACGGCACTTAAAGTTTATATAGATGCGGTGCAGATGGCCGAAGCTGATATTCGGGTACTTTATAAGATACAGAGAGTTGATGCCGCAGAACCGTTTGAAGATTTGGGTTGGACATTCTTTACAGGCTCTGGTGGAACGGCTGATGGTTTACCCAATCCTGCGGTGGCAACATCCAAGAGTAGAGGTGATTTTAGAGAGTATCAATATCTTGCTGGTAAAAAGACAAATGGTACTGGTACTGCACTGGATGAGTTTAATGCTTTTGCAATCAAGATTGTAATGCAAGGTAAGAATAGTTCATTACCACCTACAATAAAAGACTTTAGAGCAATAGCGTTGGCGACTTAATATGGATATCATTCAAGGCAGAACTGATATTGTCAGAGATCCTTTAACAAACGCAATTATTAATGTTGATGTGTCGGCACATGAAACCGCAGTCGCCGCTAGTAAGGCTAGACAATTGGCGAAAGAACAAATAAATACTAACACAAACGATATAAATAGTATAAAAGAAGAATTGTCCGATATTAAATCATTACTAAAACAACTGGTAGAAAACAATGGCAGATAGAAGTGTTGGAGAAAATGAAACTTTTGCAGAGTTTCGTAAAACAATGAACGAGACTATGGCCGATATCGGTGATATTACTCAGTTGGGTAATAACTTTGGTGGGACTCCTACTGATATGGTAGAGGCCTGCAATGCAAAGGCCTCAGTCGCTTTTGCAATTTCAATGCCGATTGCTTTAGGTTAGAACAATGGCAGATAGAAACGTACCAACAACAGCCTCAGTAGAAACATGGAGAACTACTTATAATAGTTCTTCTACCGATATTGGTGATATTGGTCAGTTGAATAATACATTTTCAGGCACACCAACAGATTTAGTAGAGGCTGTCAATTCAAAAACAACAACAGGATTTAGTATCGCAATGGCAGTAGCCCTGGGATAAAAGAAGGTAACAATTATGGCAAATGATTTTAAAAGTTTTTCAAAAGCAAATATCGCAATAGATAGTGGCACATATTCAACAGTGTACACTGTTCCTTATACTGCTGCAGATGTAGAATCTATCCTTCTAGAAGTTGATGTTGCAAATACACATTCTGCTGATGTAACAGTAGATGTTAAAGTTAATAAAAACTCAGGTGGTACTGGTGGTACTGATGATATCTTTATTGTGAAGGCAGCTCCAGTTCCAGTAGGCGGTGCATTGAAAGTTGTTAGTGGACAGAAAATAGTTATGATGAGTACTTCAACAGGAGCAGATACATTAACAGTTGCGTGTAGTGTTGCAAGTGCCGCAGATTGTATTGCTTCAGTTTTAGAGGACGTGTAATATGGCTGGTGGCTATATCGGAACGGCTCCTGCAACTCGGGACCCAACAGTATCGGATGATTCCGTAACAACTGCAAAGATACAAGATAACGCTGTAACAGGTGCGAAGATTGCCATGACTTCGGATGCTGCTGGCGATGTTCTTTATTATAACGGAACAGATTATACCCGATTAGCTGTTGGTGCTGCCGGTAAAGTACTTAAAGTAAATTCTGGTGCAACTGCTCCAGAATGGGCAACAGACACAGCCGGTACTGGTGATGTCGTTGCTAAAACTCCAGCCACCTCAACTGATGATGCTCTTGCTAGGTATGATGGTACTACAGGCAAACTAATACAAAACTCAACTGCAACTTTAAATGATGCAGGCACAATAACTGCTACTGCATTTGCAGGACCTATAACTGGTGCTGTCACTGGTAACGTCACAGGCAACGTCACAGGTAATATAGATGGTACAGTTGGTGCAACAACACCATCAACAGTAGTCGCTACACAAGTAGATGTGACTGCTCAGGGTGACCTAAGACTTCAAGATACAAGCGGTGGAGAGTATGTTGCTTTACAGGCCGCTGGTACTACAACTTCTTATACTGTTACATTGCCTGCTGCAGTAGCTACTGTAACTGGTCAGGCACTAACATCAACTACGGCTGGTGTCGCTAGTTGGACGACTGTTGGTGATGCAGTACTTTCTG
>VTLG01016044.1_pt1 | contig 10873 bp, 6 predicted proteins | sample 4694571 | NCBI WGS metagenome assembly VTLG01 (sample SAMN12604809, study PRJNA352737) | marine metagenome | biome: ENVO:00000447; feature: ENVO:00000209|ENVO:00000569|ENVO:01000036; material: ENVO:00002151; isolation source: viral sequences binned using virsorter ... | reverse complement strand
TCTCTGCGATTATCACTTATATTTCTAAAACAAGTCATACCAGTTGATGAGTTTACATTACCAGTAAGCCCTAAAAATAAGCCTCCGTTAGTAGATATACGCATCCTTTCTGAACCGTCAACCTTAAAACCTATTATTGTGCTTGAGTTTTCATCATCTCTATCTGCACTAAATACTAAGTCACCACCTCCACCTTGAATTTCAGATTCAGGTGTTCCTGAAGCATCACTATCTGTAAGTCTTATAGTTGGAGTAGTAGCTTCTATGTCTAAGGTAACACTAGGACTTGAAGTTCCGATTCCTACCCTCCCAGATGAATCTACCAATAATCTATGAGTGCTGCTTGCAGGTGTTCCTGATTTAATACTAAATACGTTTTGACTTCCAAAATTATCGGCTCTTAAAAACCAATGATTTCCATTTGCATTTAAAAATACTCCTGTATCTCCAGTAGTTGATGCGGTTCCTTCTATTTCAAGAACAGGATTACCAGCTTTTATATGTAATAGCTGACTTGGACTTGTTGTACCTATACCTACATTTGCACCAAAAGGATTTAAAAGTATATCTATTGACCCATTTCCAGTGTTATTACAACCCTGTAAATAACATTTTGCAGCAGTTGACTCATTACCGATAAATAAACTTCCCGAAGCATTATTAGAACCTCTAAACCTTGCAACTGATTTAGTTGGAACAGTGGCTAAACTACTGGTTGAATCAGCAAACGCATGATTAAATTGTGTTACTTGAAATACTGTTAAAGGATCAGATTCTCCAATACCAACTCGATCATTGCCAGCATCTACTTTAATTAGGCTTGCCTGTGTATCTCCTTCAACTCTAAAATCTACATCTGCACCATCTTCATTAAATACTGTTGACCCACTACTACCACCAGTTGTTGTTATTTTTCCTGTAACAGTTGCTCCAGCACTTGTAGTCTCAAACTTTTTACTGTTGTTGTGATATAGCTCTACTGCTCCGTCTTGAATACAATTAATAAATTGCTCGCCATTTTTACTGTCAATGTTTACATGATTACTTTGAATATATAAATTTCCAGTACCAGCATCATCAATGTAACTATGACTTCCATCGTGATAAATTTGCAGGTCATCTGAATTTCCCATCTTGATTTTGCCGTTATCAAGAACGTCAATAGAACCAGAAGCAGAAATATATTGATTACGAAAACGTAAAATACTAGAACCTAAATCGGAATTATCATCAACAGTAGGTCTAAAATGACCTGTAGCACTTATATTCCCTGTAACACTAACACCAGCACTTGAAGTCTCAAACTTTTTACTGTCTGAATGGTATAGTTCTGCAACTCCTGATTGACCTTTGAAATATTTACTTCCAGCAGGAGTACTTATTTGAACTATATCACTTCTTACTAAAAGACTTCCAAAAGAATCGTTAATAATACTATGACTAGAATCGTGGTAAAGCTCTAAATCATTACCTGTACCAAGTCTTAGCTTTTGGTTATCAACTAAATCTACGTTGGTGGCAAGATCCGATCCAGTTATAGTACCGTCTTTAATACCTTGTGTGCTGATCTGTGTAAGTGCCATTTACTTTGCCTCCAATACTTCAATTCTACCTATAGCTTCTTGTAATGCAGCTACAAGTAAAGGAACAAGTTTTGATTGGTCAATACCTTGTGGTTTTATTGATCCATCTTCATTTACAGCATCTTTAGTTCCTGTTATGGCTTCTGGTACTATTGAACTAACTTCATGTGCTAAAAACCCATCAACTGTTGTTTCTGATTCAGCAATAAAGTTAAATCTTGATGGTTTAAGTGTTTTTAATCTTGCAATCCCATCAGAAATTGGAATTACATTTTCTTTTAATCTGTAATCAGATGATTGGACAAAACTTGTACCTGAACCTGTAACATGAATAGCACCTACTTCATTTCCAGCTTTAAAAAATCTACCTACATTACCATTACTATTAATACGATTAAATCCAAAAGTTTCATTATTTCTAGAAGCTGCAAGATACCCATTATTACCATCTAAAGAAATACCTACTACATTATTTACTGCAACAGAGTTATTATCTGTGCCAAGAGATAAAACTCCATTATGATTTAACCGCATTTTTTCTGATGCTGGATTACCAGTACCAAAAAGTAATTGACCCTTACCTGTTGAATCTACATCTGTAGCACTTATAAAAGCTGCTTTACCAGAACTATTACCAGAATCATTTGTAGTCCAGAGAATAGTTCCCATTGGCTGATTGGTATTAATAGTCGAGTCATTGCATCTAAAACGTAATGTATTTCTAGCTTCTGTAGCATCTGTTATGCCATTGTTTGAAGCACCTAATTCAAACATTTTTTCTGGATCTATTCCACCTATTGAGACACCATAAACATCTGAGTCAAAGATCATAACTTTACTACCAGACGTAGCGTTTCTGATAACTAAATTTCCATCTGCTGAAGCATCTGTTTGTAACTGCCATTGTTGTAGTGCACCATCACCTATCGCATGAGAAATCTGTAATCCAGTGGCATGGCCTGTGCCAGTAGTACCTACAAGAATTTTTGAGTGACCACTCCCTTGTACATCTAAAACATTCCCAGGACTTGTTGTACCGATACCTACGTTTCCAGCAGAAGTAACAGTCATTTTTGTTGATGGTCCAGCAGAATGACTAGAGGAGCATTGAATTTCTAGATTATGGCCAGCACCATTATTTCTAGCAGATATACCAGCACCTCTTTGATCTGGTGGATTAGTGGATAAAGCACCAAGCATTATTCTTGCTTCGTCATTTGTACCGCCATCTGAATGATGTATTGTTGCCAATGATGGTCCTGTTCCCAAAACTTCTAATGGTGAGTCAGGATTTGTTATACCTATACCAAGAAAGCCTGTTACAGTAGCTCCAGCACTTGTAGTCTCAAGATGCTTTGTGCCATTATGATAAAACTCACATTGACCACCAGGTACAAGAACAGCTACATTTGCACTACCATCAGCATTTAGAAAATGATGTCGTGTATTTGAGTAATGAGCTATTGGGTGTGCAACACTTTTAATGAGTGAAGAAGTACCATCATGCGAAATTTGGAAGTCTTGCGATGATCCTAAACGTAGGATCTCACTATCTCCCATAGCTAAACCATCACAACTTAACGTTCCTGTAAGAGTAGCTCCTGTACTTGTAGTCTCAAACTTTTTATTACCATTATTGTATAACTCTACTGTTCCAGATGTTTGACAAAATATTGATGTATTTGAGCCATTTCTTATGAATAAATTTCCAGCACCAATTTCATCTATATAACTATTACTTCCATCGTGATAAAGTCTTAAGTCTCCTTGAACTCCACCAGAATTTCTATCTCCTAATTCCAATGCAGAATTATCAGGTAAATTTACACCAGTACTTGTAATCTCTAACTTAGTCGCATTATTATACTCTAATCTTACACCAGTAGTTCCATCAATATTAAGTAATCCTGTAGCATTTATATGGCTCGCAGCACCAGCAGCGTGATAAATTTGCAAGTCATTTCCTGTACCAAATCTTAGTTTTTGATCATCAACCAGGTCTACGTTGGTGGCAAGATCCGATCCAGTGATAGTTCCATCTACTATCTTTGCACTTGTAACACTATTGTCTGCTGGTTCCGATACTCCAAGACTTTTAAATGTAAGAATGAAAAAGTCACTACCTGTCGCTGGAGCGTCACCCAAAATAATATCCGTTCCATCAACACTGAATCCTTCGCTTGGCTGGCCTGTTCCTGCTACTGGTTTCTGTATAACACCATTAATACTTACTAATAACTGTGCAGCAGATACGTTTGGAGGTGCAGATAAGGTAAACCTATAGGCAGATCCATTAAATGTTGCACTACCACCGCCTGTTGCAGAAGATGAGCTAAGTGTATTTATTGCAATATCACTACCACCACCAGCTATTTCAGCGATAGCTCCGCTATCCATCTTGGTAAATAATTTACCAGTATCAGTTCTTATGGCTAATTCGCCAAGAATTAAATCACTAGCACCTGGATCGCTACCAGAACCTCTTTTATGTTTTATTACATTAGCCATTAGCTATAACCTCCTTCAGATTAATAGCTACCACCGTCTATGGTTATACCATCAAATGTTGTTAGGTTTGTGATCGAACCACCTGTTATTGCAACAGAGTTGGCAGCCTGGGTAGCAATACTGCCAAGACCTAATGTTGTGCGAGCAGCAGCAGCATCGGCATCATCTATTAATGTTTTTGCGTAGTTGGACAACCCAAGTGCTGTAAGGGCTGCTGAAGCAGTTGTAGCTCCTGTACCACCATCTCCTATGGCAAGCGTTCCAGTAATTGAACTAGCATCTAGCTTAACAGCAAGTTCTGTAGACTCAATTACAAGACCACCATTTGCTTTTAGATCAACAGATAAAGTATTACCAGATTTATCAAGACCATCACCAGCTATTATCTGACCAGCACCAGAGAACTGTGCAAATGTTAGGTTATTCGTTCCAACAACAGCAGATCCAGTATCAGAAGTACATACAAATCCATTTTCTGCGTTGGTTGTTCCCTGCTCTACAAATACGAAAGCACCAGCAGCATTTCCACCTGTAGCCATATCAGTAGCTCTTGATGGTGCTCCAGATGCGTTTACGTTATAAATACCATTTTGTGATGCAGTACTTTGGTTTTTAATTAAGATTCGATCACCAGTTTGGAGCGTTACACCATCAATAGATTGACCATTAGCAAATGCAGTAGATAGTGTGCCATTTGCAGTAGTTGTAGCAACCACAGAATCTTTTACATCTAATCCCTGTGCGACTCCATCTACATAACCTTTATTTGCAGCATCAGCATCAGCAGTTGGATCTGCTAGTCCTGTAATTTTTTGAGAGTTTAGTGAAACTGCACTTGTAGGAGCAGCCATTTGATCTAATCTATTTGTTCTTACGCCAGTATCAAAATCACTAATCTTTGTGTGAGCAATACTTGGAATATCAGCAGCAACCAAAGCTCTAAATGTAGGTGCAGCATCACTTCCAGTTGTAGGACCAGATAAAACAGCATTAGCACTTCTTACTGTATCTTTATCAAAAAATCCTCCGATACCACCAATTTTTATAACACTCGTAGCTGATCCTCCAGCACCACCCGTTCCTTTTCCTATAAATAGAGTTTCATTACCTTCACTAAACGCTAGTTCTGCATTGGCTAGTGAGGTGGGTGCTGACGATCCAGTAGATCTTTTAATTCTTAGGGTGTTTGCCATTTAAAAATTTCCTCCATCGACAAGATTTTCGACAGTACGAGTTTGATCTGCTTTAAATGTACCACTTGTTGAATCAAAATACACTACTGAATTGTTGACTTTGTTGGAATCATTTAAGTTTGTGCCAGTGGTACTAAACTGTGGGCCTTGTGGACCTTGAGTTGCAACCGTAACAACACTGGTATCACCATTGACGGTAACAGTGTTCTTTTCAGTTGTAATACTTACATTGCTCATGTTGAAGTGTAGCCCTCGCTTACAAATATTGTACCCTCTAAATAATATTCTTTGGCTCCTGCACCATTAATTAATAACACATCATATTTTAAAACATCAGGAGTAAACGTAGCAGTTTGGGTATCAGTAAGAGTAATACTTACAGATCCAGCAGACCTATCAGTATAACTAACAGAAAAATCAGCATATTTTGTGGTGCGTGTTTCTTCCCAAACTTGTGCAGCTACAGTAAATCCAGTTAGATTTATCGCATTATTATTAGAATCTTTAAAAACAAGCGGAATCGTATGATCTGATCTTCGCTGAAGCGTAAAATTGTATATACCAGGTTCGATTGCCATAATTAAAATTTTATTATGTACATCATAGCTATTGAACGAGGTCTTGTTTCAGAACTATTATCTGTTCCACCTCGATTACTTTGGCTAATGCTTGTAGAAGTAGAAACACTTATATTTGTATTAGCATTTTCTATTTGATTGCTTACAAAATTACCAGGATTTTGAGAATCTCTATCAGAAACGTTACCACCACCAGTACCACTAGTCCCGACTCTTACTCTGTGATTGTGACCTGGATCACTAACACTTGAACTTGATGAAGCACTTACATTGTGATTGTGCTGTCCAAACTGACTAGATTGAGGACTAAGCATACTTCTTCCAGAATCTACTCCTCTACCATGGTCATAACCTCTTACAAATTCACCTCGTAGGTCAGGTAAACTAGATCCGATTAAATCTCTTAAAGGTTTAAAGTTTGCTGTTACTCCTTGCACTGTACCTGTTCCATTTGGCAGACTATTACCATTGCACTCTAAATATCCTGAAGGTACAGATGTATGTGCAATACAAAAAACAGATCCAATAGGTACACCTGCTACAGTTGTAAACGATAACGCTCCCGATCCATTTGTCTGCAACATTTGACCATTAGATCCATCTGCTCCAGGCAAGGTAAAAGTTACGTCACTGCTAACGGAAGAGGGTGCTTTTAAAGCAACAAAAGGAGCACCACTAGCATCTTGAAATCTTATAGGTAATCCATTTATTACATTTAAACCAGTATCAGTTATGGTAAGTCTTGCTGTTCCAGCCGTTGCAAATTGTATGCTATTAGCTGCATTTCTAAACATTCCTGTATCTGTATCATTATCAAATGAATAAGCTGGACTTGCTGCTCCAGAGCCATCATCACCTAACAGTTGACCTGTCATCGTACCACCTGCTCTTGGCAATAATCCTAAGTTTGCAGAATCAACAGAACCGACAGTAGTAAAACCATCATTAGCTGCGTTTCTTATTTTTAAATTATTGCTATCTGCCGTATCAACATAAGGCATAAAAGCTGCTGTATTACTAGGATCAGTACCACCACTATTAAGAGTTTTTATTGCATCAAAGACAGCATTAAGGTCGCTTCTTACGCTGGCTCCCGAGGCATTGGCAATATTATAGTCTGATACTTGGCTCATCTATACAGTGCTTTTCTCCATATTACACCCCTTTACCATATCCTACAGCTTGAAATGTGAAAGTCCTATTAACAAAAGTTTCATTTCCTGATGTATCTCTATTTTTTATAGTCACTGTAAACCCTGTACCAGAAACATTAGTTACTGTAAAAAAATCTCCACCTTGAGCATTTTGAATAGTTATACCGATAGAAGGTAAAAACGCATTTGCTCCTCCTAAAGGTAAAGTGCCGACAAAAAATGGTGTACCAAAAGTAACTGTCTTTGCTGAAGTGCCAGAAGATTGTGGTGCGGTAGATGTAGTGCCTCCTGTTTGATAATTCTGTTCTGTTCTTGATTGAAATTCTGCTACATAACCTGCCTGTTGCACATTCATATTTTGTGAAACATTAGTTGTTTCTAAAATCAGTTTAAACTTAAATCTACGACCTTTAAATGTTCCATTAGCAAAATTATTAAAATTACCAAAACTTCCTGATGCTGTCTGTGATGTTGCTACCTGTATCTGACAGTTTGCTTCATCTGCTGCCGCACCATCAAAATTACCATCAATAGCATAATCATCCCAAAAAGATCCACTTGGAATAATCGTTTCTATATCTGTACCTATAACAAAACCAATAGAACGTATAACTCTTTTCAAATTAAGAGAAAATACAGCACCTAAATCTAAAATATCTTTGAAGGCATATTCTCCTGTGGCGTTTGTAGCTGGATCGGAAAGTTGTAACGCACTGGTTGTAGTATTAAATGTTGTATTAGTATCCACTCCTTGAAACGGAGGGTTATCTAAATCTTCTCTGTCCTGTAATATAACTTGAGTATCAATAAGATCAGGTAAATCTTGTATTACACTTGTTTCTCCAGTGCTAAAATTTCCCTGGTCATCTTGAAACTTAAGAATATATTCACCATCTAAAGAAGGAACAACAACATCTGTAGTATTACCAGCTAAAGCAGTAACAAGATCAACTGAGTTCTGGAACGTACCGCTTCCGTCTGTCAGATTACTGTGCCTCACATAAACCCGCCCTCCGTGAAGGACATCGGGATCTACAGCTTTTGACCATCTAAGTCTGACTAATTGATTAGTAATAGGTTCCATTGATAAATTTTGAACATTACCTGGTGGTGCTGTTTTACCTACAGCATTAAATGTAAGATCAGAAGATGTTGCAGATAATTTGAGGGCAGCATTAAATGAAAATACTCTAAATTCATAAGCTCCTGCTTCTGTGCCAATAAGTTCAAAATCAGGTCTAAATACAACTTCATTTACCCAGTTAGTATTATTGAATCTATATTGAACAAGATATTGACTTACACCTGTGACAGATACCCAAGATAAAATTAATTTAGTCACAGCAAGAGCATTTATAACAACAATTCTTTCCGATGCCTGTAAGTTTGAGGGAGGACTTTTTGGTTCGTTTAATAAAGATATACTTCTTGCAGGTAAGCTTATACCAGATTCAATATTTGCATACTTTCCATCAATGTAAGTTAATGCAGTTATCGCATAATTTATACCATCTTGTTCCTCCACCGTTATTACTCTAAAAGTTTGTGCTTCTAAAGTAGAACTTTGTAGTAACCAAATAGCATTTACATTGGGTGTCGCAGATAAGGCTGAATCTAATGTAATTACATTTCCTATAACTCCAATTACATTTTTAGTTTCAACTGTACCATCAGGCAATATAACGCTGCATTTTTTGTTTGATCCAGTAAATGTATCTAAATCTTGCGTGTTATCAACGGTAATCTGCGTAGTAGTTGCTGTATTTATTCTTCCTGATCTTCTTTCTCCACCACGAACAGGATCATTAACAGAAATAACAGATCCAGGTCTTACTATCGCACCAGCATCTATTGATGTTGTAAAACTAATAACTTCTGATTCGTTCTGTTCACTAAATAGTATTGCTTTACCTAATCTTTGAGCTTGACCACGGGAAGTACAGGCAAATGCTTTTACATCTTTTTTGACTATTCCAAGTTTTGCTTGTGCAGCAGTATCCTCTACGACCTCATAATCTATTTCTCTGCTATCCATATTGAAATAACTGACAGAAATAACAGTATGTCTTTGTTTTAAACTGCTGCCAGAATAAGAAAACCCACCTTCACCTACGTTTGCCAAACTAAATAGATAACTTGGATCTGTTGGTTTATCCTGTGTAATAGTTACAGAACCTTCAGACCAAATCGGAAAACATCTCATAACACCAGCTAATTCATTTATTAACTGATACGCTTCCATAGATCCCTGTAAATTTACATTGCAACTAAATCTTGCTTCTTGTCCTCCAAATCCATCTGATACCAATTCATTTGCGTATCTACTAGCTGCTACAAAACTAAATAAATCTAAATTGCTGTCTGTAATATGCGTTCCAAATCCATATCTTTCAGTAGTTAATAAATCAAGAAGTATCATTGCAGGACATGAACACCAAACAGCAGCACCCATTGTTCCATTAAATATATAGCCACTAGGATAAATAATTCTTCCTGTCTGTAAATCAACAGTAGGTGTGCCAGAACTAGATGCTCCTGCGCCTGGTATTCTTACCTTTACTCCACGAATACGAAAAGCTCGTTTTGGTATAGAACTAAACTGCTCAGAATCTATCCTTAAGTTTGTGTAGGCACTGTTTAAATATCTTTGCTTATCATCAATAATTTCACCGATGCTTGTCCAAGCAAAAGCATCAACAAGACTAGAAGAAGTGCTATCTGCTGTAACTCTTACAACCCTTATATCTACAGGAAATGCACCAGTTATATTTACACGATATTCTTTTTGGTACGCATCAGCAGTTCTACCAGTAATAGTATCTGATAAAACATCATTAAAACCACCACTATTATATTGAACTTGTATCTTTAGCTGAACAGAAGAACCAAGCAAATCTCCTTGATCTGTAGCTTTTTGTAGTTGTGGAAATGTAATTGTTACTTTTGCAGCGTCAACATTAGTATTTGTTATTTGGCGAGTAACAGGAGAAGAAGTTGTTACTGTTACTCCTACACTTGTTGTAGACTGACTACTTTCAATACCAGGGATATGCTCTTGGTTTGATGTTCCAAAACGAGGTGTAAATCCTACATTTTGAAAGTTAAAATCTGCTGTTTGAGGATTAGTGTTGCTGGCACTGGAATTAAGAATAGGAGTATCGTTTAAAAATATATCTTTCAATGCTGCATTGTTATAAGCAGTAGATCCTTTTGTAAGTCCTGCTTTTGATGGAGTAGCAAAACCTTCTATTTCTCCTTCAGATAATAAATCTTGAATTGTAGCAAACTGCCTACTGTTTAAAGTATCAGGTGCTCTTGTTGGAGATGGTGGAGTAGGAGGAGGACCACCAGAACCTCTAATAATTTTATCTGTCATGCTGTTACCTGATTTGTGTCAATACCAGCAGAGATAACAACTGATCCTGTTACTATTTCACCATAAGCAATGGGGTGGCTAGTTCCTGCACGGCTAGTATTTTGCACTCCAGAAAAACTGAATGATATTCTTGGATCTTCTTCATTACTAAAATCCTGTGGTTGAGGTAAAGGAAATAACATTTCACTAACACCCATTAAAGTTAAAGCAATACCTAAATTACCTACTGCTGCTTGAAATCCACTAAAACCTGCTGCTGCTGAAAATCCTGTACCACTAAATACTGCACCAGGCATTGCAAATGCTAATCCAATCATTGCTACTCCTAATAAAGTTTTACCTAAACCTCCACCTGCACCAGCAATAACAGGAACAATACTTATATCTGATTGTCCTATTGGATTATGTATATCTTCTTCTCCTATTTCATAATCATCAACAAGCACTTTATAATATCTATCTGCCATGTGTGCTTCTAACT
>VTLG01005014.1_pt1 | contig 10873 bp, 7 predicted proteins | sample 4694571 | NCBI WGS metagenome assembly VTLG01 (sample SAMN12604809, study PRJNA352737) | marine metagenome | biome: ENVO:00000447; feature: ENVO:00000209|ENVO:00000569|ENVO:01000036; material: ENVO:00002151; isolation source: viral sequences binned using virsorter ... | reverse complement strand
TTATCTGCCATTTATTATATCCTCGTTCTTGCTAGACTGCCCACGTTACCCACACAATCAATTACTTGAAGTACGTTAGTTCCTTCAGGAGTTTCTATGTCAGGTCGATGGAATTTCATCACAGGATAGAGCATTGCATTATAACCAGTATCAGTATTTATGAATACGTCAGGTATCTCATTATAACCAGAACCACAATTTATAACTTTAATTTTTATAATTCCACCCTCCTCATCACACTCTTCAATAACAGCTTTTGCACCATTATCAGGAACAATGGTCACAGTATCCTTACTACAATCAAATCCAAAACCTGGATTTAAGGCATATATTCCATCAATACAGGCAATTACTGGATAAGTGGATCCAGTAGACTCAGGTATGCATACACCATCCATACAAATATATCCTGGAGCACAGTCGCCATCAACAGTACATTCTCCCCCAGAGGGAGGACATCCAGGTGCGGTAAATGATACACTATAATCAGGAGTGCTTCCCCAATTAGAATCATTCAATTTTCCCTTCATGCAATCATCTAGTAGGATATCAGGATTTGCTTCCAAGAAAGTTCTTATATCATAATCACTAAATCCCATTTTCTGAGCTTTAGGATACTCTACTTTACATCCAAAAAATCTAATATTATTACCAAGTGATACATCATCTACCTCATTAGTAATTACCTCATACATCTTAAGAGAAAAACGAGATTTAGTAGGTTCGTCTATTCTTTGAGTTGTATTTGCAAATGGATCTAAAGAAGTTCTCACAATATTACCACTTGGTCCTCTTAAAACCCATCCTAGTGCTGCTGGATTTTTCTCCCATTCACTATAACTATTGTCCACATTAGTGATGGTTCCAGTTATAAGATGAGTTCCAGATGCAACATTGTCAACAGTAAAGAAAGTAGAACTATTATGAGACTCAAAAATTGTTGTAGATCCTAAAAATAGTCCATCAAAACTCATAGACCCTTGATTATCAGCCTGAACTTCAAACGTATAAGTTCCTGGTTCTGTGATTTCTACTTCCCACTCTCCTCTATGAGGTGTATTAATGGTTGTATTATAAGAAGGATAAACTCCATAAGTCTGTAAGAAAGGTGACCAACCTTTAGGATCCGTTAACACCCAATTCTCAGGAGGTGTACCATCTTTAGCTACTAACCACTCAGATGTATCTTGTTCTATAGTTGTTGAAACTCCCTCTTTATATTCACCTAAACGATATAAAATACCATCTATTTTAAATTGAGGAACTTGAATATATTCTTCTTGAATGAAAGTACCCAAATATTCTCCGTTAGCATAGAACCACCATTGAGCAACACCTGCAGGATAATCAGGATCTGATCCATCTATTCTTTCTATACCATATCCACCCTCCCAATCATATACTTCCCTGATGAACTTGAGAGAATCTATATCGGAAAAAGTAAAATCTGTTTTTCCTCCAAATGGGAAATTACTCATATCTTTTGCTGTCGGAGATCCCCCTACAATGATAGCTCCTGGTAACATACTTGCATCAAAATCTTCATCAATACAGATTTCTGGTTTGGCGGGAAGTTTAATACAATCATCAGGATATAAGGTAATTACATCTCCTTCATCATAAGGCACATCCCAATTACCATTTGCCCTATGAACAGTAGTTTGACATCTTCCAGCCCAAGTTCTTCTCATTCCACCTTGTGATCCATCAGGTTTTGCTAGGTATCCATACCCTGTTTCTTTAACAATAACTTGAGTTACCCCAATACCAGTGGTAGTAGGAGTGGTGTGATGAGGACCACAAATAATATTAACAACTTCGCCAGGTGAATATCCTCTTCCTCCATTATTAATAGAAACCATTGTAATAGTTCCATTACTTACCCTATCCACATTAAGAGTAAAGTCGGTTCCATTTCCTCCTTCCGTTCTTAAATTAGTAGATCCTTCACTATATCCTGTTCCTCCTTGAAGATTTCTAAGTGCTACTACCTTACCATTACCATCAACTTCCGAAATCTCTACAGTACCATTTCTACAATTCAGATCATATGATTCTGGATCAGGTGTTACTACATTAATTAATCCTCCCATCTGAGGATGATTTTCACAATAATAATATAAGGTATCGGGAGTATTGTTATTCACTGCAATTCTAGTATATGCTCCAATATTACCAGGAACTCCATCCACAGTAACTCCACGGGTATATTCAACCCCACAATTACTAACAATTTCTTCCGTTTGAGCTGCAAAAGAATCTAAAGATGAAGCAACAATATTTCCCGAAGAATCTCTTAGAACCCATGCTAAAGCACCTGGATTTTTAAATTCACCTGTGGATTCTACAAACTCATCATTTGTATCAGTAAGATAACTATTAACTATAGAACCAGTAATAGTATGTTTTCCTGTTTGAGTAACATTAACAGAAAGGAACTTAGGTGTATTATGAGGGCCTTTCAAATCAACTCCTACTCCTGCATAAGGATCGGTGCTACCTAAAAATACACCATCCCAAGTGAGAGTTCCATCACCATCTGCTTGCATCTCAAAAGTATAATCTCCTGTTTCTTGAATATTAACTTCCCAATTACCTACATGAATACCAGGTAGAACTTTATAAAGTTCAGGAAAAACTCCATAATTTTGTAAAAATGGCGACCATCCATCAGTACCTAATACCCATGCGTTTGAGGGTAATCCATCCTTGGCCACAAACCATGAATCAGGAGTTGTGGTTTGATTAGTCCTATCACAATTATGAATTCCATCTGATTTCTCAGAAAATCTTAAAGGATGTATTTTTCCAGCTTGACCCTCTTGATCAATAGTATACAAACTATTCCCTAATTGGAAAGTTGTAGTTGCTACCCCTACAGGCCCATTTGAAAAATGTGCCTGATCAAAGATATAAGTTTTACCTCTTTCTAAGGTTAGAGTCCTTTGTTGTCTACCATCCACCACATACTTATTTCCTGAAGGAGTTCCTTTTACTTTCACATTGAAAGTAACTCCGACTCCTAAACCAGCTCCTGTTCCGACATTAGTATCATCATAAGTAGGGTCGGTAAGATCACCAATACCACCCGTCGTACCAATACCTGTCCCATCACCAAAAACGGTAGTTCCAATTCCAACATCTCCTATGATCACCGTGCCTGTGAATCCTCTTCCATTACCACAATTATCTTGAAGACTTATAAAAGGTTCCTCAGAATAATTTCCTGGTAGAATAATATCAATTCCTAAAAGATCACCTGTAGCATTAACAACTGCATTTCCAGCCGCACCAGAACCATTTCCACCCCAGAAAACAACTTGAGGGGCTCCACATATTTCAGGCCCCGAATAACAATCACTAAAGACATCACTCAATGCTGATCCTGGATTAAAGTCAAAGCTGAAATTGTTAAGATTATCAGGAACATTAGTTAATTTTTCAAAATCCTCTCCAACTTTTTTTGCTTTGTCAAAGATATCAGCAATATCTAATTTTTTATTAGTGAAAGTTGCACCACCATTAAAATTCCATCTCTTTACTGTAGGATCATCCCCACTCTCACATTTTTTCTCTTTGTCTCTTCGCTTTTTATAATCTTGTAGACTCTCTCCATCTAGTTTTTGTTCTTCATGATCATAAGATGCCTCAGGTAAATCCAAAGCTTGTAGTTCAGCAATAGAATATTGATTTTCTATTTTTATACCTGAATCAAGATATGCATCTAAGTCCTCATTAACACCTGGTCCTTCCTCACTGGTTAGGCATCCACCCACTTCACATTTTAAAAGAGATAATATTGTTTTTAAAACACTTCCAATACTACCCATCAAACTCCCAATGCTTCCAAATAAGTTAGAAACAGGCCCTAAAATACCATTAATTAAACTGGATAATTGTCCTGTAATCTGACCTATAAAATTACCAATAAAATTTTCTACAACACAGGTAGCAACATTTACAATCTTATCAATAAAAGAAGTGATTGCATTTCCAATCAAATTACCAAGATTAGAAATCATTAATTTAAAAATACATGCAATCGCATCTATAACTTTCTTCTTTATACCATTAGCTGCAAATCTACCTGATAAAGGATTAATTGTTAAAGCATTGTTTATTGCCGTTTCTAATTTTCTGATGAACTTCTTCTTCACCTTGTTCATCATCTTGGTGATCCATTTTGATATTTTTTTAGCATACTCATCAACTGCTTCCTCAAAATCATCAATCCCATCCTCTATATCCTTTATCAACTTCTCCAAATCATTCTGAACACCTTCAGCAGAATCTTCTAAATTTTCTACCCAATTAAGTAATATATCATCTCTTCCTTCACTTTCCTTTTTCTTAGTTGATTTAGTTTTTTTATCTGCTACGAAAGAAGAAGTTTCGCCATTAACCTTACTACCATATTGAGTTTCTGGTTTCATGAACAATGTGGATCCTGGTTGGAATCCACTTGCTATCTGCGGGCCCTTTCCCTCTTTTTTATCAGGAAGATCTCCTTTTGTATTGGGAACAACTCTATCAATATACCAATTACCCGTATCCAGATTCTTAATTACATAAACAAGAGTATTAATAGGAAAGGTAGGAGATCCAACAGATTCACCCCTTAAACCAGAAGTAGGAAAAGGAGGATATGCCCAAGGAAGAGCCTCAGGAGCAACATCATCACTATGAATCCCAAATATACGAATCTTATATCGAGGAAGATTATATTCAGGATTATCTTTATCTGTATATTGAGTTTGCTGTAAAGTCTTTACATGACTAATATCATCCGCAATCTGAGCCAGTCGAGGGGTTGTCCAACCCATCAACTCCTCGTATTGTTTTTTAGTATATCTTTCAGTTTGAGACTTCATTCTTTCTTAATCGTCGTATACTTTACATTCATCCGCATCAGGATGATTATCACAATAAATTTCTAAATGACTATCTTCATGTCGTGTATGATAATCATTAATCTTACCTTCATTCGCATCTACTTTATCATCCTTATGATACACATCATAATCCGCATGGACATTTTCTAAGTCATCCTTAGTATATTCATGCATACCATGATTAGTATGCTCCTTACCATCTTTAGGGTCAATGTAAACTTCGTGTTCTAAATTGTGCTTAATGGTCATGTGAGTTCTCCGTGAGTACTTATTCATTATATCATGAAGATTCAGATTTAACACCATAAGAATCTCTAACTAAATGCAATGCTGTAAAAGAATTAGTTTTAGTTCCGTGATGGCATAAATCCGCTATCATATATATACCACTATCTCGCTTGTTACTTCCTACAGTGGTTTCTTTATTGGAAAGTTCTTCAAACTCACAATAAACTAAATCACCAGCATGTAAATCTAGATCAGCAGAAACAATAATCTGTACTGACATGTTCATTTTTTGTCTATAATTTTGATGTGCTTGTTGAAAAATATCTTCAACCACATATTTTGGTTCATCAGTCTTTTCAACCTGTTCCTCTACGTCATCTCTTCCTTTCACTGTTTGTCCAGTAGCAGTTGTAGTAAATTGAAGTCCTGTTAGTTTTCCTATAAAATCTTTAGCTAGTTTAGGTAATTGTTTACCTGCCATCACAGTATTTTCACCTGAAACTAATTCAGTTTCTTTAGACTCACCCGTTACTTCATCAAAACTTTCTAATTTACTTCCCCATGCACCAGATTCAAATTGAGCTAATGCATCTGTGCTTCTATTGACACATGACCATAAAATTTTAGCATCATAACTCGCAGGTATTCCATCATCTGACTTTTTATTTTCAATAAATCTTTTAATTGTTTTATCCGTAGTATCAAAAATTTTATCAAGAGATTTAAAATTATATCCCAATGAAGTTTCCCAAAAAAGATATCCAGCTGTTTTTCCCTTAGCACTTTTACCATCAGATACTTGTATATTAGGAATAGAAAGTTTTTGAATATCTAAAAGTAATTCAAAAGGATACTTATTATCACCCCATTCATGATACTCATTCAAGGTCTCATCGATATCTAATGTCTTCTGTGACCCTAAATTGGTTCTTATAATGGCAGCTGCAATGTCAGATATTTTTCCTGAGTATTTTGATTTACATCTATTTTCCAGTAAAGTATTATCAAACGCTTCTTTAGACACAGCAGTTAAAGTATATGTTTGATTTTGAAATGATTGCTTCATATTAGATATCTGTGCTAACCTTAAGTTTGGCAAGTCTATTCTAGTACCCTTCTCATCCTCTATACTAAAGAAAACTTCTTCAGTTCCTTGAGCGATTTCAGCATCTAACAAACCGATACTAGACTGCGTTCCGTCGTCTGCAGGTACAGTATTTCCTGTGTCCACAATAAAAGCCAACACTTCAACATAAGGCATAAAAACACTTTCTCTATATTCAATAATAGGATTACCTGTGCGAAGATCCACCAGTTCTTCGTCACCAACATTTGCACGAACGGCTAATGCATTATAGATGAAAGGGGTTTCTACTGATGATGTCATAATTTTAAACTTCCTGAACTACGGGTTGAATAATAGTGGTGACAGTATTGATCATTCCATAACTACCTTGCGAATAAGAAGTATTAGTAGCAAGATCATCATATGATTTATCCATAGGTGAGATGGGCGGTACAACACCACCTTCTCCCATAGCACCTGCTTGTTTTAAACCAAAATCTATTCCAAAAAGAGCTGGCACTATCTGAAGTATTTTACCAGTAACATTTAGGATTGCCCCTACAGGAGCAAGAGGATTAACTTCAGTTGCTGGTGCATCATCAAACTGCTCTGGTGTATAAAATACTTCGGGTTCTGCTGCTTTTTGAGTAGTAAGTGGTATTACCTCCTCTACTTTTTGTTCATCTATATCCTCAATCAACTTCTTAACTGTGGTTGCTGCACTCGTTAAACTCTCTGTAGCATAAGCAGGTTGCTGAACAGCAGTGCCAGATGCCTCTTCATTAGTTTTTTTCTTCTTACCTAATGCACTCAATATATCTCTAATAGGATCGAATATACGTCCCAAATTTAGTCCTGGACTCGTAGCTGCATCAGGTTGAAGTTGTGTCACTGATGATAATTGTGTTTCTAATGAAGGTACTCTTTTAGGATCGGGAACTTTACAAACACATGGTTTGGAAGGAGGACAAGGAGGACATGGCCCACCACCCCCTCTCCCTCCACGTCTAGGCATAAAAGGTCGAGCGACTAAAGCAAGAGTAGCGGCTATTATTGCTCCATTAATTACCTTCTTTAATAATTCAGCAACTTTATCAAATTTCTCTACTGCTTCATCACCACCAAGTTTTCTAATCGACTCTCTTAAAGCATCATAACCATCATATGCTTTTACAATAAATCCTACAACTCCATCCCACAAAAACTTAACAAATTGCATAATACCCTTAACAATAGGTTTTAGCTTCTTTAGTATTGCCTTAAGCACAGGAAGATTATTTAAAAGTATATTAAGTAAAAATCCTCCTGCTAAAAATGCTAGAAAATTTTTAAGAGAATCTAAGATCCCTGTTCGAGGAAGTAAATTTAAAAACTTGGGGGATTTTTCCTTTTTTTGTTTATTTTCTTCTAATTCCTTCTCTCTATTTTTTCTTCTCTCCTCCCTCATACTTTTTATTCTTTGAAAGAAAGAAGATACTCTTAATTTCAGCTGAAGTCCCAATAAATCTTTTATCATCACAAGTTTATCCTTTATAGAATCTTCTTTCGTAGTTATCAAATTGGCAGTAGGGATTGTAGTTGTCTTAATAGAAAGAGGAACTAAAGAGTTTTGAGGTTTAATGACAGGTTTTTCATCTTCCTTACTAGAACGATTTAATACCTGCTGAGACATCTCTTTCCCAGACTTGGATTTTTTCTTCTTCCTTCCTGAGAGTAATGATTTTCCTAAAGTTCCTAAAGCAGATAATAACATCTTATCCTCCTACCAAATCATGAATACCCAAAGAGCGAGTAGTCATTTCTCTATAGTGAGAACTATTTACAATCATAATATCGGGAATAGTTTTACTTCCAATCTTAGTAGGATTCTGGTTTTCTTTTGTTATTCTCTTCTCTGGCATTACGATGGTTTTAGTATTCTGTTGATTTACAGGAATATCAATAGCAACCATTCCTTTTGCCTTACTAGAGGTAAATTTACCTTTATCATCGCCAATAAACGGCATCGTTGAAGTTTTATTAAACATACTTTTTATCTCTACCAGTCCCCCACCTTCATATTGAGGTCTTACCTTTTTTCTTTTAGATTTAGAAGGAGATCTCATGCCCATACCACCCATTTTATTCATAGCCTCTAAAGTACGCAGTCCCCAAAATCGTGTAGCTCCTTTTTTAAATATAAACTCACCACCTTCAACATTTATATCCGTTCCCCCTTGAGCATGAGATGGGCCTTTAGTCAATCCCCCCTCTTTAAACTTCATATAATCATAATCACCAGGCATAGCAGTTGGAGAACGTTGATTTAGAAAATTAACACTTCCAGACCCACCAGCATCTCGTAGTCTTGTCCTATCTGATAAGAACTCTGCCGAACCAGAATCGATTCCCCCTCCTACAAGGGCATTCATTTTTACTTCTTTCTCTTCTGCTAAATTTTCACTTACCTTATCCTTACCTAACATCTTACCAATACCGTAAGTTGCTAATGCCCCTGCACCAAGAAGAGTAATCCACGGATTGCTTAACAGAAGACCTCCTAAAGCAGGAAGAGCCCAAGATAAAAATCCAATCAAACCTCCAAGTATAGTTCCTAAAGGAGTTAAAAATAAAAGAGCCGCTCCTGCTAATGCAGGCCACCAATCTTTAAAAAATCTTGTAAGAGTATCAATTTTCTTTTTATTTTCTTTATCCGTAAACCACTCAAAAAGAGCATTAAAAAGAACACCTGCTAAAACATTCTTTAAAAAATTACCTATAGCACCTAAAATATTAGAAAAAGGAGAAACTATTTTATCTACTAAATTTTTTCCAACTCTAACAATACCCTTTGTGCTTTCTAATAAATTCTCTCGGACTTTTCTTCTCTTCTTTGCTCTTTCTTTTTTTTCCATATCTGCTTCCTTTCTATCTTGCTTATTACCTATTCTTAAAATTCCTATAATAGTGTCCAATATAGAATGAGATTTTTCATCCATCCCACCCCTCTTCTTCTCATCATCATTACTAGGAGGTAATAATGCTTGACGTTTAATTCTATTCTTGGGTATTATTTGTTTTCTAGCAAATAATTTATCAACATTTACTTTTCTTCTTTTTTCTCTTATTCTTTTAATTTCAGCTCTCAGTATTCTTGTTCTCTCATCACCTTTTTTATCTTTTGAAGCAACTTCAATAGTATTAATACCTTCTCTTAATGCAGAAAGGTGAGTTTGTTCTGCATTATCAACAGCATAAACATCTACTGGTTCTATTCCAAGATCCAATAGAATTTTTGAAATTTCTGGTCTAGCTGTGACTGCCATTAAGATGATGCTTGCTGCTGTTGTTGCTTCAATTTCTCTTCTTCAAGATGTGCTCGAAGTAGTTCAACATAAATGTCTCTTTCCCAAGGGATCAAGTTTTCTATCTCAGTTAATGAATATTTATGATACTGAATTAAAGAAAAATTCAATTTATAATAATTCTCTAGATCCATATGGACTAGAGCTATCCGAAAAAACTGGATAACCCTTCTAATAATACCGTATTTTCTACTTTAGTATTTGGATTAACAAATTTTACCTCATGAGAAAGTTTAGGCATCGTTTCAAAAAATGTCTCAATCTGTTTGAATTGATAAGAATTCATAGAATCAAGAAAATCTCTTATTTCTTTCTTAGTACAATCAGCCCCGACCCACACCTCTTCTTGTGAATAAATTTTATCAATACAAGTAGCGATCAAATCAAAAGACTGATCCACCACTTTACCACCATCATTAAAATCAAAATTGTTTTTAATGAACTCTGCAAGAGAAGGATATTTCATCTCCATCATTAAATCATCATCCAACTTAACTTTATTGGTATGATTTTCATTTTTAATAACTTGTATTTCATCAATAGGTATCTTTACAGGAACTTGAGTTTTCCCATCATCAGGACATATCATCCCAACTTCGATTTCTTCTCCTACAGACTTACCCCTAATATTAAGGAATAAAAATTCAATATCAAAAGTAGGAAGAGTATCAACTTTGATTCCCTTTGTTTGGATACAAGATTTTATGACATTCTTGATAGCAGTGGTTATTTCTTTTGTATTTTCACTTTCTAAAGCTAAAACTAATAGTTTCTCTTCTTTAACTAGAAAAGGTCTATATTCAATAGTTTGGCCAGTTGACGGTAATTCCAACTCATATGTCGGTGTGGCAATCTTTGGTAAAGGCATGATATCCTATAGAAATTTCAGTGTATTTTATTTAGCGTGGTTATTGTGAAGTCATTATTAACTCTTCTCCTGAATATGTCCCTTCAGATACCTGAGTTATACTAGTCTTAGGGGTTATCAAATAACGAGAGAAATTAAAGTTAACTGTACATTTTAATAAGTCTGAAGCATTATATGTAACTGGCATCTGATCAATACTAATAGGATAAGCTTGTATGAACTTATACTCCAATATTCTATTGTAATCTTTTTCAAATTTTTTGATATAAATGGAAGTTTGATACTCCTTAGGAAAGTTTACTCTGTAAGAATAATTATCAGCACTAGATTGCTGTTCATTAACAATAAATCCAATCCATTTTTCAAAGGTAGTAATTATTTCATAATCATGATCCACATAAAATGTGAAAGAAGAAGTGGGATTATATTGTCTTCTATATGCATGTCTTTCAGTTACTCCAGTATGATCTCCAGT
>VTLG01003266.1_pt1 | contig 10873 bp, 15 predicted proteins | sample 4694571 | NCBI WGS metagenome assembly VTLG01 (sample SAMN12604809, study PRJNA352737) | marine metagenome | biome: ENVO:00000447; feature: ENVO:00000209|ENVO:00000569|ENVO:01000036; material: ENVO:00002151; isolation source: viral sequences binned using virsorter ... | reverse complement strand
GTCAATATACAAGTAGATAACGGTAACCTGAATGTAGTAACAAAGACAGGCCAGTTTAACTTTGATGTAGGATCAGACTTTAACGTACAAGTAGGTGGCGATTACAATTTGACGGTTTTAGGTAATAAGACAGAAAGAATAGAAGGCAATCACGTACAAGATACAACAGGTACGGTTACAATAAAAGGTGCTACGATAGACTTAAATCCGTAGCATATATATTTTACTCTAGGATTTCCTATATATAGGCGGGACATTAAAAACTAGGCCTGCTTTCTAATCTATAAATGCAATAACAATCATTAGATAAAAACTGGCCTGGTTTCTTAATAAAAAGACTGGATTTTTTTTCGGACTATTTTTTAGTCTAAAAAGTCGGTTTACTTAACTACTATAATCTTCTATATAATCAGCAAGTTCATCAAACTTGGCGTTTAGGTCAACGGTATCTACTTCAGAAGCGTCTTCATCATCTTCAATAGATTCATTATACTTTTCAATTAAATCGTGCATTTTAGTATTGGTCTCAGCAATCAACGAATCAACTTCATTATTAAGTTTAGCATATTTGTCTATATTCATATTTCTCCTTTTGTTTATATAGTTAATATATCATTAGATTCGTCTTGGATGCAAGCATTAATGTAGTGAAAAAAACCTAGACATTTTTCACTTAATAAACACTACATATATAAAACCTTATTATTATACATAGTGATGTTAGAACGCTCCGAGAAGTGCTCCAAGTACCTATAAAGACCGACAATCTAAAAAAAATCGGAAAATCTCGGAATTTCTCTTAGCGATTACTAAATAAAATAAACGAGGGAAAACACTATGTTTAATCCTAATAGTATATGGGTAACTATAATTTTATTAATTATGTTAATACTACTTGCCCTATTTGCGAGTCCTGTAAATGTTTAGTTGGTGGGAAAAAATAATAGGGTTTCTTTTACTTTGTTATATAGGTTATGTTATAATCTGTATGATACTAGGCACGTTTGATATTATCTAACTAAATAGTGATATGTTTAATGAACATATCTCTAAACACCATAGTAGAATAAATCTTAATATAGATATTGAAAGATTAGGTAAAGCATATTTTGATTTTAAACATCATATAGGTTTTAAAAATGATGATAAAAGAAATATAGACTTTAATGCTATTTGTGTTAATAGAATACCTAATGATGAAAATTCTATATCAGGTGGTAATGTTCGTGGTATCTATTGGACTAAACCTGATACAACTAACCACGAAGAACAAAGATTAGAACCTATTAATGAATCTTTATATACTGAATTATGTCCAGAGTTTAAAGATACATACGTTGAAGAAGTTTATAATTTAGTAAAGAAACATTATAAAATAGGTCGTATGCGTTTCTTAATGAAACCACCACGTACTTGTTTATCTTGGCACCGTGATCCTGAAAAGCGTTTACATATTCCTATTATAACAAATGAAGGTTGTAAAATGGTAATAGAAGACATATCTTTTCATATGCCTGCCGATGGTAGTGCTTATATAACAGACAATACAAAATATCATAACTTCTTTAACGGTTCAGAAATAGAAAGAGTACATTTAGTTAGCACATTAATATGATAAAATTATCAGATAACGCATTATTAAGATTAAGAGAATTAAGAAACAAACATAATAAAAAGTTTGTTAGACTTGATGTAAAAGGTGGTGGTTGTGCTGGTTTTAATTATGAGTGGTCTTTTGCAGATGAAGAAACTAGAAATGACGCTGTGATTGATGATGTATTAATTGTAAGTAGAGATTATGAATTATATCTTATGGGATTAGAATTAGATTACACCTATGATGACTTTGAACAAATGTTTAAGTTCAATAATCCTAAAGCAACCAGTTCTTGTGGTTGTGGTACTAGTTTCTCAATTTAAAATATTTTTCAAATTTATCGTAGTATTTAATTAATGTATCTTTAGGTATAGGTGCGCCAAATAAATTTAATGATTTATGTTTTACAATCTTTTTAATATATAAAGGATTTTTCTTAAATATTATAACATTATTTTTCATTTAATTATTTAGTTGGTAGATATAGAAAACCCACCGAGATTTCTAGCCTCGGTGGGGAAAAACAACTCTTAAAGAGTAATCGTTAATCTTGTTCTGAATACAATGCTTGTGAGTATAATGCTAATATAAAACTAGCAATACCCAAAAAGAATAGTGAACCACATAATGCCCAATTATCATTCATTGGGATTCCTTTGTATCCACCATCAATTGCGCCAGCGGCACCAATCATACAAAAGGTACCAACTACTGACATAACAATTGTTGTATATTCTAATATTTTTTTATACATAGTGTTTTCCTTATCTTAATCTTCTTTGACTATCCATATATAATGGACCAGTCCATTGAATTGGATAATTACCAGTAAGTACGTTACCTCTAGCAGAATTTAAAGCAGGCGCATTGTAACCCGCCGCTTTTAATATATCACCTTTTTTAAAGTGTTTAAAGTCTTCTTTTGCGATAAAACAAAAAACACCTGTGTCTTGTACTATCTTAATGTACTTTTTACCAGGCATAACTCTTGTTTTTTTATCCCAATTATCAACTTGTTCTTTAGAATAACCAACTAATTCTTTTCCGTTACTAGTTGACATTCTTACATAGTCTTGTTTTGCACCCGACATAAGGTTTTTAATACCTTCGTCTAGTGTTTTTGCTGTTTTTTCTACTTTTATCATAATGTTTTCTCCTTATTCTATTAATATACCATAGATTCGGGCAAAAGTCAAGCGAAAAAACCCTTAAAATACAAGAAAAATCAACTTTTTTTGTAAAAAAATGAGAACAAAGCGAGAACATTGACAAAAAATGCGTTTTGATTCGCAGGATAAATAGTTTTTATGGAAAATATAACAGAATATTGTTTAAATTGTGGACACGAGTCGCATTGTGGCGAAAATTGTTACAAAGATTATGGAGAACCAGAAAAAACTCTTTGTTGTACACATTGCCGTTGCCCAAATGATGAAAAAAAATCAGTTTTAGACATTGATTCTTTTAATGGAGCATAAAATTATGAAAAAAATGAGAATATTTAAGTTTTGGAATGAAAATGGTGATGAAAAAGAAAAAGAAGCGTTAAGTTTAAAAAAAGCAGTAATGTCCGTTCAAGGTGACTACAAAGATAAAGTTATTGGAGTGTCATATACGAGCAAAAAGGGCAAATTAATAGAAACATCTGTTAATATACCTATGGGTAGAAAAATTAGACAAGCAATAATAGTAGAAAAAAGAAGAGCTGCGTTAAAAGCGGCAAGAGAAGCAAATAGATAATGCCAGCAATCAGTAGAAAGGGAGATAGTTTAAGTACAGGTCATATTTGTACAGGTACGACTACGTTAGACACTCCTGGTCAATCTACGGTAAGAGCAAATAGTATATTAATTGCAAGAGTTAGTGATCCTACGGTTTCACATCCTTTTCCACCTTTACCTCCTTGTGCGCCACACGTTGCAAATGTTAACGCAGGATCATCAACCGTTAGAGTTGCAGGATTAGCAGTTGCAAGAATAGGTGATAGTGCAGATTCAGGACAAATGACTTCAGGTTCTTCTAATGTTTTCTCTGGTTAGAGTATAAATATAAGTGATATGCCAAACTATGACGCTAGCACTAATAATAACTCTAAACGAGCAAGTAGAATCTATAAAGATTTAGATTTAAATTTTGGTCGTAATGTTGTTACAAATGATGTTAATAAATTAACAGATGTTGAGGCAGTAAAAAGAAGTGTTAGAAATTTAATTAATACAAATCATTATGAGAGAGCATTTCATCCTGAAATAGGTAGTGATGTTAGATCAATGTTATTTGAACCTATGACACCTTTAACTGCTCTTAATTTACAAAGAAAAGTTGCTGAAGTTTTAAATAATTTTGAACCAAGAATTAATTTACAACAAGTTTTAGCAAGACCAGATTTAGATAGAAATAGTTACGCTTTAAAAATTATGTTTTACGTTATTGGCGTACCAGAACCAGTTGAAGTAGAAACATTTTTAGAAAGATTAAGATAAAATGGCAAGTAATAAATTCGTAGTATCAGATTTAGATTTTGACGCAATAAAATCAAACTTAAAAGCATTTTTACAAGATCAAGCAGAATTTTCAGACTATAATTTTGAAGGTTCAGGTTTTGCTGTTTTATTAGATACATTAGCATACAACACACACTATCTAGGATTTAATGCTAATATGGTTGCAAATGAAATGTACCTAGATTCTGCTGATATTAGAAAAAATATTGTATCATTAGCAAAAATGTTAGGATATACTCCATCATCTGCTAAGTCACCTATTGCTGATGTAGATATAACTTTAAATAATGCTACGGGTTCAACCGTAACAATGAACAAAGGAACAACTTTTACTTCTTCAATAGATAATACAACTTATCAATTTGTAACTAACCAAGATTTAACAATTACACCACAAGATGGTGTTTATAAATTTTCAAATGTAAATTTATATGAAGGTACTTTAGTAACTTTTAGATACACGGTAGATAGCACAGACGTAGATCAAAAATTTGTAATACCAAGTGTAAATGCTGATACATCAACTTTAAAAGTATCGGTTCAAAATTCTTCTAGTGATACTACAATAAACACTTATACATTAGCGTCTGGTTTAAGATCATTAAACAATACATCAAAAGCATATTTTTTACAAGAAACAGATACAGGTAAATTTGAAGTTTATTTTGGTGATGATGTATTAGGTAAAAAATTATCTGATGGCAATATTGTAATATTAGAATATATTGTTACAAATAAAACAGAATCAAACGGTGCTTCTTCATTTACTTTATCAAGTTCAATAGGTGGTTTTACAGACGTTTCTATTATAACAAATTCAAGTGCTCAAGGTGGCGCTGAACCAGAAACAAAAGAATCAATTAGATTTAATGCACCTTTACAATACACTTCACAAGACAGAGCAGTTACAACAACTGATTATGAAACACTTGTAAAATCAATTTATCCTAATGCGTTATCAATTAGTGCTTGGGGTGGTGAAGATGATGAAACACCTGTTTATGGTGTTGTTAAAATTGCTATTAAGGCAGCGTCTGGTACAACTATTACTAACGCAACAAAAAATGATATAATAACAAAATTAAAACCTTACAATGTTGCTTCAGTTAGACCAGAAATTGTTGATCCTGAAACTACATCACTTGTATTAACGGTTAATGCTAAGTATGATAAAAAAGGTACAGCAAAAACTTCAGAAACTTTAAAATCAGAAATTACAACTGCTATATCTAATTATAGTACAAATACATTATCACAATTTGACGGTGTGTTTAGATATTCTAAATTAACAGGTTTAATTGATGATGTTGATAATTCTATTTTATCAAATATAACAACCGTAAAAATGAGAAAAGAATTTACTCCTACGATTGCTACATCAACAAAATATGACATCTATTTTAGAAATGCTATTTACAATCCTCATTCAGGTCATATGTCAGAATTATCATCAACAGGATTTAAAGTTGCAGGTAATGATAATGAAATGTTTTTAGATGAAGATGGACAAGGTAATGTAAGAGTTTTTTATCTAGTTAGTGGTATTAAAACTATTCACAATGCTACACAAGGTACGATTGATTACTCAACAGGACAAATTACAATTAATTCTTTAAATGTTGCCTCTATATCAAATATAAGAGGTGCTACATCTAGTAAAATTGAAATAACGGTTACACCAAGTTCAAATGATGTTGTGCCTGTAAGAGATCAAATTTTAGAAATAGATGTTTCAAATTCAATCATAACCGTCGGAGAAGATACTTTTGTTGGTGGATCATCTGAAGCAGGTGTAGGATACACTACAACATCAAGTTACTAATGAACAATGGCAAAATTTAATGATAAAATTTCATCACTCATTAGCAGTCAATTACCTGATTTTGTAGTTGACGAACATCCACAATTTTTACAATTTCTAAAATTATATTTTACTTTTATGGAATCTGCCGAGTTGCAGGTTACCAGTATTGAATCTACTGACGGTATAACTTTAGAAAACGAAACAGGTCGTTCAGACAATCTATTATTAGATGGTTCTAAAATAACTTCAGAAAGAACACAACAAGACGCTGATGATAAAATAATTTTAGAGGATTCATCATTTGGTAAATTTACGGTTGGTGAAACAATTACAGGATTTACTTCAAAGGCAACTGCTACCGTTCTTGCTGAAGATTTAAATAATAATAGAATTTTTATTTCATCACAAGATAAATTTGGCAAAAGTGAAATCATAACAGGTAATTCATCTGGCGCTCAGGCAGTCATTAATAACTATCGTCCTAATCCTGTTCAGAATATACAAGAGTTAACAAACTTTAGAGATCCAGATAAAGCAATATCAAACTTCTTAACAAAATTTAGAGATGAGTTTTTAAAAACTATACCTGAAGAATTAGCATTAGGATTAGATAAAAGAAGTCTAATTAAAAATATTAAATCTATGTACCGATTAAAAGGTACTCAAAAAGGACACGAATTATTTTTTAGAATATTATTTAATCAACCTTCAGAAACATTTTATCCTAGAACACAAATGTTACGTGTTTCAGATGGTCAATGGAATACACAAAAAGTTTTAAGATCAATAATTACAACAGGTGATTCTTCTTTCTTAATAGGTAGAACAATTACAGGTCAAACTTCAAGTGCAACTGCTGTCGTAGAAACCGTTAAGAAATTTTTAATTGGTTCTAAAGAAGTTTCTGAATTAGTAATTAACGAAGATACTTTATCAGGTACATTTATTATAGGTGAACAAATTACAGGAACTGCTAGCGATACAGATGATTACTTTATAAAAGCAAACATCACAGGTATACCAGGTGCAAAAACAATAACCAATGATGGTAGTTTATACAATACAACTGATTTACTAACGGTTACAGGTGGTGGTTCAGGTGCTAGTATTGCAATTGATGATATAGGTTCTGGAGGAGTTACAGAAATAATAATTGATAATGCAGGATCAGGATATTCAGTAGGAGATAATTTAAGTTTTACTAACACAGGTACCGAAGGTGTTAATGCTGCTGGTTTTGTTTCTGTCGTAAACGGTGCTATAGGTCCTGAGGCAAATACACCAGGCACAATTGAATCAGATCATATTGTATTAGAAGATGAAACACAAAGAGGCGATCAATACTTTGGAAATAAAATTGTACAAGAAGATGAAACTAACTCTAGTCTAGGAGATATTACTGATATATTTTTAACTAATAAAGGTAGTGGTTATAAATCTTTACCTACCGTATCAGTAACTTCAAGTAGTGGTTCAAGTGCAAATGTTTTAGCATTTGGTACTGAAATAGGAAGAGTAATAGGATTAAAAACAAATGAATTAGGAGAAGGTTACGAAGCGTCTCCGTCACCTGCTATTGAATTTAGAAATAATTTATTATTAACTTCAGTTACAGGTACGTTTGCTGATGGTGATACAATTTCAGGTGCTGGTGGTGCAACAGGAACACAAGTAAGTTTTGATAGTAATACAAATTTATTAAAAGTAAAAGATATAACTGGAAGTTTTGTATTAGATGAAACTATAACGTCATCAACTGGTGGTTCAGGTTCACTTAAAAAATTAGATGTTGCTTCAGCAACGGTAAACGTAGTTTCTGTTTCAGATACAGATGGTAAATTTTTAAATGAAGATGGTAATTTATCTGAACAAACTATGAAAGTACAAGATAGTTTATACTATCAGGATTTTTCATATGTTTTAAAAGTAGGTAAATCAATTGACGCTTGGCGGGACGCATTTAAAAAGACAATGCACACGGCAGGTTTTTATTTTACAGGTCAAGTTGATTTAGTTAGTACATTAAATGCTCAAATTAAAGCACCTGTAGATGGTGAAATATCAGGTAAATCACAAACACCTATCTTCTCAATACTTAATACATTATTCAGCACATTATTTGGTAGAAGATTAGGAACAATTGATGATGGTACGTCATTAAGAGCAAATGCAAATTTACCTGCTGATGTAGATTTAGACGAAAGAACGGTTGAACACTTTGGTACAAACACTAGAGATTTAACTTTAAGTAGACCAGATGTTCATATTGATTATACAAGTAGGGTAAGAAGAACAATAGATGGTGTTGAAGTTAAGCAAGGTTACGCATACGCAGGACCTAGATTTGGTACTATTGATAAATTTGCAAATACAGCGTTTGGTGTAAATGCAGCTGGTAGTAAAATAACTTTTCAAGTGTTAAATGATATATTAGTACAAGGCACTAGAACATCTTTAGATGGCAGAAATGGTATATTTTTAATGACTTCAGACGCAAATGGTAGGTTAATTAAAACAAACTTTGCATTACCAGTTTTCTTTGCAAAATCAACTGAATCTTTTGATAATACGGTTACAAACTTTGCACAAACAAATATAACTTTTGACGATAGTACACCATAATGATATTAGAAAACATTATAAATAGTAAGCAAGAAATACTTGTAACGGTAGACGGTGTTGCCAAAATTGAAAATTTAGACTATGAAATCATTAATGGCACTATAATGTTTAAACAACCACCTGAAGCTGGTTCAATAGTTAAAGTATATAAGAGAAAAGAAAACAATGGCTAAACAAACAATATTTAGAGGCACACTCGCAAATGACGGAACAGGTGATAATCTACGTCTAGGTGCTAATAAAATAAACGATAACTTTACAGAATTATATACACTATTAGGTGATGGTTCAACACTATCAGCAGGAACAATTGTAACTACTACTGAAACACAAACATTAACAAATAAATCTATTGACGGTTCAAACAATACCATTACAAATATTCCTAGTAGCGCATTAAGCACTATTGCAAATTCTAAATTAGCAAACTCTACAATTTCTATTGGTGGTATTACATTTAATTTAGGAGATACAGACGCTACTCCTGCTTTTGATTTATCAGACGCAACAAATTATCCTACAAGTTCATTAACTGGAACAATTACTAATGCTCAATTAGCAGGTTCTATTTCAAATGATAAACTTGTTAATAATAAAATTACAATAGGTGATGATACATCTACTAATTTTAATGTTAATTTAGGCGATAGTTTTGAAATCGTAGGTGGTTCAGGTGTTAACACAGCAATAGAAAATAATAGAATTACAATCTCAACAGATGGTTCAATCGTAACTGAAACATCTACTGATACTTTAACAAATAAAACTATAAATGGTCCAGATAATACTTTAACTAATATTGCAAATGGTTCATTAGCAAATTCATCTGTAACTTTAGGTAGTGATGTTGTTAATTTAGGAGATACTAAAACCTCAATTGCAGGATTAAGTTTAACAGGTGCTGCTACACTAGATTTAACAAATGCAGGATCAAAAATAAGATTTGACTTTGCAGGATTTGGTTCATTACCAGCGGCTGCAACATATCAAGGTATGTTTGCTTATGATAGTGCTGGTGGTATACCTTACTTCTCATCTGGTAGTGGTTGGGTAAGATTATTAGATGAAAATACTTCCGTATCAATTCATACGGATGTAAATACAACTGGTGTTGCAGATGGAGATGGATTAATTTTTGATTCATCAGCAGGAAGATTTAACGTGGGCGCATTGCCTTCAACTGGTTTCAGTATTGCAATGGCTGTAGCTTTATAATAAGGAGAAAAAATGGCACAAAACTTTAGAAGATATACAAGTGATAATGTTGGTACTTCGCCTGTAACGGTTTTTACTGCTAATAGTTTTGATACTATTGTTGGTATTTCAGTTGCAAATGTAACATCAAGTTCAATTGCTGTTGATGTTTATATTAATGACGGATCAAATGATATTTACTTGGTAAAAGGTGCACCAATCCCTAGTGGGGCGGCGTTGCAAATTATAGATGGCGGCGCAAGATTTGTAGTACAAAACAATGACGCATTAAAAGTTGTTTCGGATACTGCTTCGTCTGCTGATGTTTGGGTATCTGCTGTTGATGATATATCAACGTAATAGATAGAAAGAATTATGGCTTATATAGGAAATAAACCAGCTGATGTAGGATTGGTTACTAGTAGCGATACTGCTACGGGTGATGGTTCTACCGTGTCATTTACAATTACATCTAATAGATCAGTAGATGATGTATTAGTTCACGTAAATGGTGTGTGTTTAGTTCCAACAGATGATTATACTATAAGTTCAACAACATTAACTTTTGTAACGGCACCAGCTGCCTCAGCAGAATTAACATTTAGGTATTTACCGAAGTAGGAAATATGGGAAGTATAACAAGAAGTTTTGCAAATAATGTATTATCAGGAGGACACTTTGATGGTACTAAATTAACAGGAGATATTCGTCAAGTTAATTTATCTGCTAATGCTCCAGCATTTGATGATGATAAAATTGTTAATGATTTATCTACTTTAGGATTAAGAGTTCATACACAAGAAAACTTAACAGCGTCTAATACTAACTCCCAATATGTGGATGTTTTCCAAGACGCTACAGGTTTTACTAATGGTGCTAATTGTGAAAGAAACGCAAGTGAATATGTAAGTACAAGGTCTGGCTCTTATGCTGCTCAAACTCAAAGAGGTGATGGAACAGATATAGTTTTAATTCAGGCGTTTGGTATGGCAAATGGAAATACTTCATTTGTGGATAATAGTTCAGGTGGACCAGGTGTAACAAGTTTAGTTATGAATGGTGGTGTAACTGCTAGTGATAACCAATATTTAACTGGTAATGCTACTTCAGTATTTTTTGATGGCTCGTCTGATAAAATTTATAACTCAACTA
>VTLG01013802.1_pt1 | contig 10874 bp, 12 predicted proteins | sample 4694571 | NCBI WGS metagenome assembly VTLG01 (sample SAMN12604809, study PRJNA352737) | marine metagenome | biome: ENVO:00000447; feature: ENVO:00000209|ENVO:00000569|ENVO:01000036; material: ENVO:00002151; isolation source: viral sequences binned using virsorter ... | reverse complement strand
TTTGTAGTATTCCATATCCACCTTACTAAAAGGTGTCGTGTAGCTCTCTTCTTGCTGAGCAAGTTTTTCGTCAAAAGCTTTATTAAAGTAATCCTCTTTATCTTGGACATCTTTAATAGTTCCATCTATTACTCGCTCTCTATAGCCTGGATGTAGAGTTACATCTGTTCTAAGCAATCTACCTATTGTTTGCCATGTATCAAGACTAACAGTAGATGATAATCTTGTTAGTTCATCTGGATCACAATTAAGTAGGGTTGTCCTCATAGCTTTGTTAAGCCTTCTAGTGAGGTTATTCAATGGAATTTCCTTTTTTATACTAATTTGAGTTTCTAACCATTTTTGCCAATGCTTGGCCCAAGTTAATACTTCTTTAAGTCTATGTATATTCATTACAGTATCCCCGCTATTTCACCATTGTCATGGTAGTTAATCGGTCCACCTAGCATATCTTCCCATTCTTGGCTTGTTATACCAGTGATTAAGAACTCTCTATCTTCTGGTGATAGGTTATTACAGACATTTCCTACTGGTTTATCGTCATTCAAAAGCAAGAATTGCTGTATAGTTATTGGGATATCTCTTGTATTCTCATTCCCAGTGAGCAATGATATTCTTTTTATCAACATGTTTTACTCCTATTTGTTGGTTGAAAGAAAGGAAATATATCTAAATCCTCGTTAAACCCAGTATACATGCCGAGAAGCGAGGCATGATGCCGGTACACAGTGGTACACACCTAAGTTGTTGTTTTTGTTAGTATAACGCCCGTTTTCATGTGTTGTGTGTACCAGCTGGATTAGCCCGTGGTGGTACACACCTAAGTGATTGATTCTATTACCTTTATCCTATGTTCATGGTCTATTGGTACCGTGTGTACCACTAGTTTTAAGTTTTTGTAGTAAAAATAACATATGTTAATGAACGATGGTCCATGGTTAAACAGCGAAATTAGCCGGTACACATGGTACACATGGTACACATTATGAAAAACCCTTTAAAATCAATGGTTTATCTGTGTACCACTATCGTTTGGCATGCCGGTACACACCGGTACACAGGGGCCTCTTGGACATAGTCCATTTCACAGAGGAAAAAGGTCTGTAGACCTCTACATCAGCTCGCACAGCTTCGCTGATGATAGTAGTAAATATAGCACACCGCACACCGCACACCTGTAGAAAGCCCGCTACCAAGCCCCCCGGCCCCATGTTGTTTGAATTGGCATAAAAAAAGCCCCAACGCCCGAAGACATTGAGGCTTAATCTAGCTAGAGGGGGAGTTCCATTTGCTCAGGTTCTCGTTGCTCTCTTAACTGTCTGAGCTCGAGTTCTAAGAATGCGATATCCTCTTCCCAATTTACCGTATCATCGAAGTTAGTGTCCTTGCAGTGTCTGCATAGATCTATTTTTCTTTTGATAAGGTCTATTTTCTCATCTAGAGTGTCCGCTGGAACTCCTAAGTCCTTGCGGGTCTTCTCTTGACGAAGTTTTTGCTCTTCACGCTGAACGCGGTCCCAAAGGTTGGAACCACTTTCAACAAGTCCACCTGCTATATCAACAGCTCCCATTTTTAGGCGGGCGAAACCTCTATGCAAAAGAGACATCTAAGTCCTCTACTGCTTTCTTAGAAGCCGCTTTCTTCTTAGTAGAAGCATTAGCTGGTTTCCTAGGTTTGATGGTGAATTTCACAGGTACCATTCTCATCTCTTCAGTGCCGTCAGGGTTTACCATAACCTTTTTAGCTACCATAGGGATTTGAATATCAAGCTCTCCATTAAGACCTTCACCGTCTCTAGTTGGAAAACAAGTGCCAAGCTGTACCCAGTTAGTACCCTCGGCTTGATCGGTATTATAAGCGTGACCGACAACACAGAAGTCATATACTTTAGCTTTTAAAGCCATGTTATATCTCCATTAGTTAAACAAACGAGCGAGATATTTACTCCCCACTCACAATGCCCAGTATCCTTGTGCCCAAAGGGTACAAGTAAAAAAAGCCAAAACAAGGTTCCAATGGTCGGATTCGGTACGAGCTGTTCTGGAGAGTAGAAAAGGGGTCGGGGGGCTTCGCAGGGGGCAATAGGTAAACACCGTGTGAGCAGTATATTCTAAAAATTTTCAAAAAAAATTTTCTATGATAAGGTTGGAGCATGAGTACAAGGATATGTGCTGATTGCAATCAAAAACTCCCCATAAAAGAGTTTGAAGTTCTTAGTGGGAAATGGAAGAGATCTATCTGCAAAAAATGCAGAACCACCGAACAAAATAAAAACAGGAGTAAAACACCAGAATCTTACTTATCTCACCTACATTCCCAGTTGAAGTACTCCAGAAATAAGCAAAACCCAGAAATGGAATGGGCCATCGACCCTGGACATTTGATAGTGATATGGGAACAACAAAAAGGACGATGTGCCATTAGCGGTGTACACATGACACACATTAAGGATGGCACTGGTGTACACGATTTTAATGTTTCAATAGATAGAATTAACCCAAACATACATTACATACCTGGAAACATTCAGCTTGTATGTCATCGAATTAACACCATGAAACATACTTTGACGGAGGACATGTTTTACTGGTGGATTAAGAATATAGTGACGAACAAAGGTGATATTTGATACCATGTGGGACATGAAAGAAGGAATCTTGCGTTCGGTTAGGGAAAGGCTTATAGCAGATATATCCAATTACGATACGAACCTAGAAATTTTATTAACTAAAAGTGTCGGTATAGGGGAGCACTCTGATATAACAGCCGAAGCGGAACAGTGGATAAAGAAAATAGGTGAGGCTAAGGAGGCCATATCCGTTATTGACGAAAAACTTAAATCGGAATAATTATGTCGAGTTCTGAAAGGGCTGAGCTTCAGTCACATTATCCTTATATGGGATTACATTTAAACGAGTTAAGCGTTCAGGAAGAGCGATTAATTTTGTGTTATGTAAGAGGCATGACAAAAGCTGCCGCAGGACGTGCTGCTGGATATCAAGATATGGACAGTGTCTATGACATATTTAAAAAACCAAAAATTACTCAGGCAATTAACTATCTACGGGAGGAAAGTAGGAGAGAGTTTAATTTTGACAGGGGGACGGCTACATCAATGTATCTCGAAGCGCATAGAAAATCAGCTAACGCTACCGAAGAGAAAAATATCGTTGATTCATTATGCAAGCTCCATGGTCTATTTACTCCAGAGAGTGCTACACAAATAAATATAATTAATGGTGAGCAGGTAGAGAGGCTAGAAAATTTAACTGATGAAGAATTATTAAAAATAGCGGGTGATGATACTAAGTACTTGGAGCCTGCTAAATGAGTGCAGTCCCTAAGATAGAATGTCCACGATGTAAGAAACTACATCCTCAGACTCTGTTCTCTCAGGAGCATGGACTATGTGTGTATTGTCGAGCCGATGACGCTGAGAGGATTGTCCCGACCCCTGATCAAGTTGAGCAGAAAGAAGATCCAAAGGAAGAAGCCGCATCGTTAAAGGCACAAAAAGAATTAGCCAAACGTATACTTTCACGTAAGAGGCTCCTCCCATTTGTAGAGAGATTCAATCCTGAGTATCAAGCTGGCTGGGTTCACAAAGATATTTGCAAACGCCTCGAACAATTTAGCCAAGATGTAGTAGATCGTAAATCTCCTAGATTAATGTTGTTTATGCCACCCAGACATGGAAAATCAACATTAGCTAGTATTACGTTCCCCGCCTGGCATTTGGGCAGAAACCCAAAACATGAGTTTATAAGCTGTTCGTATTCTGGATCTTTAGCGATGTCTTTCAGTAGAAAGGTCCGTCACTTACTGCGGGAGCCATTATACAAGAACGTGTTTACGGAATCAAAATTAGACCCACATTCACAGTCAGTTGAAGCATGGTTGACTACCAAGGGTGGTGGTTATGTAGCTGCTGGTGTTGGTGGTGGTATTACAGGTAAAGGTGCGCACGTGCTTGTAATAGATGACCCTGTAAAAAACCGTGAGGACGCAGAATCAGATTTTAATAGGGATAATGTTTGGGACTGGTATACATCCACAGCTTATACACGTCTTGCTCCTGGTGGTGGCATACTTATTATTTTAACGAGATGGCATGATGATGATTTAGCTGGTCGTCTATTAAGAGGCGCGGCCGATGGTGGTGATGAATGGGAAGTGGTCAAATATCCAGCGATAGCAGAAGCAGACGAAGAGTTCAGGGAAGTAGGAGATGCCCTACACGAAGAGAGATATAATATGAAGGCCTTAGAGAAAATCAGGAAGGCGGTTGGCCCTCGAGATTGGTCAGCGTTATATCAACAAAATCCAGTTTCAGATGAAGGAGATTATTTCACCAGGGAGATGATCCGTTACTATGAGCCGGAAGATATTGACCTTAGTAGAATGAAATTCTACTGTGCTTGGGACTTGGCCATTGGTCAAAGAGATAGGAACGATTACTCAGTTGGGATAATAGTCGGAGTAGATGAATATGATTGTATGTACATAATTGACCTTGTTCGGGGGCGTTTTGATGGTTTTGATATAGTTGAACGCATTTTAGACTTGTATCAACAGTGGAGACCAAGCATAATTGGCATTGAGAAAGGTCATATAGAAATGGCCCTTGGTCCATTCTTGGAAAAAAGGGTAAGAGAGCGTAAACTATACGAGGCCTATTTCAAAGATTTGAAACCGGGAAGGCGAGATAAAGAAGCGAGGGCTAGAGCAATACAAGGTAGAATGCAACAAGGAATGGTTAAAATTCCAAAAGATGAAATATGGACAGGACCTCTAGTTGCAGAACTATTACGTTTTCCTAATGGAGTTCACGATGACCAGGTGGATGCTTTGGCGTGGGTTGGATTAATGATGGCTGAGTTTGCAACTTATATTGAGCCCGTAGAACATGTTCCATCATGGTCAGATAAATTAAAACACCTTGTAAAAGGCGAGAGTAAGAAAACAGCGATGAGAGCATAATGCCAGATCCTAGATATAAAAAGAAACAGAAAAAACTTACAGGGGAAGAAGAGCACCGTATCTGTAAAAACCAATGGGATAGATATAAAAGAGCGAGGGACAATGGCCATCTAGAATATATAGATATGGCTAAGAAGTGTGATGCTTTTTATAGGGGGGAGCAATGGGACCAAGCGGATATAGCAGCACTGGATGAAGAAGGCAGACCTGCACTAACAATCAACACAATACTACCGACCGTAAATACTGTAGTGGGTGAACAGTCTACAAGGCGGATGGACATTTCATTTAAGCCCAGAAGAAATACTGATGAGGAAACATCAGTTGTTCTTAATAAATTATTTAAGCAGATTGGTGATAATAACAAAATAGATTGGGTAGAGAGTCAGGTATTCACAGATGGTCTTATTCAAGATCGCGGGTACTTCGATGTAAGAATGGACTTTAGTGATCATGTGGAAGGGGAGATAAGAGTAAAAGCAGAGGACCCATTAGATATATTAATAGACCCGGATGCAAAGGATTGGGACCCTAAAACTTGGAATGAGGTATTTAAGACCCGTTGGATGACTACTGATGAGATTGAAGAATTATATGGTCAGCCTAAAGCAGATAAATTAAGAATTATTGCCGAGAATGGTTCAAGTTTTGGAATAGATTCTGTTGAGTATGAAGAGCAAAGATATGGCACTGTTAATACAGGGCTTGAATATAGAGAAGACCCTATAGCCGATCCAGAAGAGGTTGGAGCAGTTAGAGCCATAAGAGTTATTGAACGACAACATCGTAAGCTTATGATGTGTGAATTCTATGTTGATCCTCAGACAGGGGATATGAGGGAAGTTCCGACAGGGTGGTCAAAACAGAAGAGGAATAAATTTGCTAGGGATTTTAATCTAGATGTAATTGAGAAGCTGTCTAAGAAAGTTAAGTGGACAGTTACAGCAGATAAAGTAGTGCTACATGATGACTGGTCCCCTTATAAAGATTTTACAATTATTCCATATTTTCCATATTGGAGAAGGGGTAAACCCTTTGGTATGGTACGTAATCTACTTTCACCCCAAGAACAGCTTAATAAAATTTCCTCTCAAGAATTACATATAGTAAACACCACTGCTAATAGTGGGTGGATGGTGGAATCTGGATCGTTAGTGGGTATGACTGCAGATGACTTGGAGGAGCACGGGGCGGAGACAGGATTAGTTCTCGAGTATAATCGTGGTTCCTCCGTCCCACTTAAAATCCCTCATAACACAATACCTACTGGTATAGATAATATAGGTAGAAAAGCAGCATTTAATATAAAGGAAATTAGTGGTGTCAGTGATTCTATGTTAGGTACTGATAAACCAGAAGTGTCTGGAGTAGCTATAAGGGCTAAACAAGAACGTGGAACTTTGATGATTCAAGTACCTTTAGATAATTTAACTAAGACAAGACAATATTTAGCTGAGAATATGCTGGGCTTAATACAAAACTTTTATACTGAGGAGAGGGTTATTCAGGTAACAAATGAAGAAGACCCTATGAAACCACGTGAACCAGTGGTGGTTAATCAAATGACTCCTGAAGGGACAGTTGTTAATGATCTAACTATGGGGGAGTATGATATTATTGTGGGCACAGCCCCCGCTAGAGATAATTTTGATGATGTGCAGTTTGCACAAGCCCTAGAATTAAAACAATTGGGTGTTCCTATTCCAGATGATGTTATTATAGAATACTCAAACTTACAGAGAAAAGGAGAGTTAGCCAGACGTATAAGGGTAATGACTGGACAAGAACCACCAACAGAGGAAGAAGCACAAATGATGCAATTCCAAATGGAAGCACAAATGCAATCAATACAATTAGAAATAGCTAAACTAGAAGCAGAAGTTGGTAGAACACAATCTGAAGCTCAACTTAATGCAGCTAAAGCTCAGGATTTAACGGAAATAGATCCACAGCTACAAATAGCTAAACTTCAAGCTGAATTACAGATGAAGAGAGAAGAATTGGCAGTACGTCAGAATTTATCTGCGGATACAAATGAAGTTCGCAGAACTCAGGCAGAAACCCAAGCAGCCGTGAAAATGGCTACAGAAGCAATGAAGCAATAATATAGGAGTAAATTATTATGGCAAGAGCAAAAAAAGCAGAAGCCCCACAAGAGGAAGGACCACAATTTGATGTTACTTATGATGGTATGCCCGGGGCAGATAAAGTAACTAATGAGGAGGCCTCACCTTTTGAAGAAGATTTAAGTTTTGGATTAGATGGGGATGGTAATCCAGTAGAAGAACCCAAGGAGGAAACAGAGAGTGAAGAAGTTGAGGAGGAACCAACAGACCAGACAGAAGGTGACGAACCAGAGGAAGAGGCGCCTGCAGAAACGGATGACTCGCCAGAAGATGGTGATGAAGGAGGGGAATCTACAGAAGAACCAGTCGAAGAGGAAGTTGCTGCAGAAGCTGATGATGGGCCTGAAATAGAAGACAAGAAAAAATCTCCTATGGTTCCTAAATCGAGATTAGATGAAGTGTTAGCAAAACAGAAAGCATTACAAAAACAACTTGATGAACAAGCCGCACAGCAGGCACAAGCACAGGCTGAAGCCCCTGAATACGAGTTTGATGCAAAAGAAGCTGAATACCAACAGTTAGTTCTTGATGGCGAAATTGAAAAGGCAACATCACTAAGAACTGAAATAAGGAATGCTGAAAGAGAACAGACCATGTTTGAAGTCCAACAAAAGATGGGTCAAACAGTTCAGCAGAGTCAAGAAGCTATTCAATTACAAGCTACAGCTAAAGCTATAGAAGAACAGTACCCTATTCTTGATGAAAATAGTCAGGATTATAATAATGACCTAGCTAATGAGGTAGTTGAGTTAAGAGACGCTTTTATAATGCAGGGTTATCAGGCAGCTGATGCTTTAACTAAAGCAACTAAATATGTTGTATCTGGTAATACACCCGAGCCAGTACAAGAGGCAGCACCTCCTAAATCTAATGGTGCAGTTATACAAAAGAAAAAGACAGCTGCAGTTAAGAAGAAGATAGAAGCATCTCAATCTCAGCCGCCTGACCTAAAAGGCCAAGGTAATGCAGAGAGAGGAGAGGGCACGTTCGATGTAAATGCTTTATCAGAAGATGAGTTTAATGCTTTACCAGAGGAAACTTTACGCAGAATGCGTGGTGACTTTGGGTAAAGACTCATATATTATATGAGTATCGTAAGCTAGAACGATATCTAGCCCTAGTCGTTAAGGTAAAAAAACGCTTCCGTCCATCATTGACGTTAATCTGGTCGAGGTCGCATTCGTTAAAGTCGCGAAGTCGTTTCCTCACGATACGAGGTACACGGGTTGGTTTGTCACCCCAATAAGTTGGCAGGTTAAATAGTAACGTAATATAGGAGAAGCCTAATGGCTAATACTAATTTCGCGTCACTGACCTCCGAACAATTAACGGCTTGGTCACGTGACTTTTGGCGCGTTGCTCGTAACATGTCTTTCATTAACCAATTCGCGGGTTCTGGATCCAATGCAATGGTCCAAAGAATCAGTGAACTTACTAAGTCTGAAAAAGGCGCAAGAGCGGTTCTAACACTCTTAGCCGACATGACAGGCGATGGTATAACTGGAGATAACACTCTAGAGGGTAATGAAGAATCATTACGTGCATACGACATTGTGGTCCAACTAGATCAATTGAGATTTGCGAATAGACTCGCAGGTCGTCTAGCCGACCAGAAATCCGTTGTTAATTTCCGTGAACATTCTAGAGATGCACTTGCTTATGCAATTGCTGACAGAATAGACCAATTGGCGTTTTTATCGCTTTCTGGTATTGCTTACACGCAAAAAAACAATGGTGCATTAAGACCGGTTTACACTACTGGCCAAAACTTAGGAGACCTTGCTTTTGGTAGCGATGTCTCAGCTCCAACTTCTAATAGACATAGAAGATGGGATGCAACTAATGGTTTGGTTGCTGGTGATGTCACAGCTACTGTAGCTGCGGATAAACTAAACTATAATGCAATTGTGGATTTAAAAGCTTATGCTAAAGATAACTACATTCGTGGTATCAGAGGCTCAGGTAACGATGAGGTGTTTCACCTTTTTGTAACTCCACAAGTTATGGCCGACCTTAAACTAGACTCTGACTTCTTGGCTAACGTCAGGAACGCTGGAGTAAGAGGACCTAGCAACAGTTTGTTTGCCGGTTCTTCTAGCTTAATGGTTGATGGAATAATGGTACATGAGTTCAGGCACGTGTTTGATACTTCAGGAGCTACTTCTGGAGCATCAGGTAACGCTGGATCTGCTGGATACAAGTGGGGCGCTAACGCTGACGTTAACGGTGCTGCTTTATTATTCTGTGGAGCTCAGGCTCTTGCTATGGCTGATATTGGTTTACCAGAAATGGTTGAAGACAACTTCGACTATGGTAACCAAAATGGTATCTCCATTGGTAAGATTTTTGGTCTTAGAAAACCAAAATATCAAAGCGACCATAACGGTTCTGTAGAGGACTTTGGTGTAATTAGACTTGATGTTGCTTACGCATAATCTAGTCTTAATTGAAGTGGGGGCCATCTTTATGGTGGCTTCCCTTCTTTTTTAATTTAGGAGTATTATGAAAATAGTTTCAAATGAAGATATGTATGTATCTACAACATGGGGCGCTGCCATACGTTTATATGCGGGTGAACCAAAAGAAGTTGGTGACGACATCGGATATGTTGCGCTTCAACAGGGTGCCACAGAAGTAAAAGAAGGGGGAGAAGAACCTAAAAACCCTAGTCTTATAGCTTCTGAGGAAGAAGTAATTGAGGAGGCTATTGTTGTTGAAGTAAATGACAATAGAGATAGAGAAGACAAATTAAAAGCTGCATTAGAACAGATATTAGATGAGGGGAGCCCTAGTGACTTTACTTCTGATGGGTTACCTAAACAATCTGTTATAAAAGGCGTATTTGGAGAACAAATAAGTTCAGATGAAAGAGATGAAGTCTGGGCAGATATAATAGTAGATAAAGAAGAGGATTAATGGCATCAGTAACCACAGGGGCAAATATATTAGCTCGAGTAGAAGCTACACTACAGGACACGGCAAATGTTCGTTGGACTGAGGCAGAGCTATTAAATTATGTTAATGATGGCCAACGTGAGATAGCTAATGTTCAACCCTCGTCTACTGCTACCCATTCTAATGTACAGTTAGTTACTGGTACTAAACAATCCATACCTACTGATGGGTTAAAGCTTATTAGTGTATTACGGAATATGTCTGATGCTTCTGGTGGTGCTACTGGTGGTAGGGCTATTAGATTAGTATCTTGGGATATTTTAGATACACAAGACCCAGATTGGCATGATCCTACTGTAACAGGAGATGCAACTCATGGAACAACCCCTAAACATTATTTATTTGATGAGAATGATCCTTTGAATTTTTATGTATACCCTGGGGTATCTGGTAATTCTTATGTAGAACTTGTGTATTCAAAAAGACCTACAGATTTAGCTAATACTTCTGCAACTATTGCTGTACCAGATAATTATTCTAATGCTTTAATAGATTACTGTTTATTTAGGGCTTTTACTAAAGACGCAGAATTTGCTGGTAATGCCCAGAGGGCTGGGACACACTACCAGTTGTTCGCTGTTAGTGTGAGTGGTAAAGCACAGATAGACGCTTTGATTAAACCTAATATACAAATAATGAGTACTGCAAATGGCTAGTTTTGAATCATTTATGAAAGATGTATTACCCTATGTACCTGGGTGTCCAGATACTGTTGTAGAGAATGCGTTGCGTTCTTCTTCAATTGAGCTTTGTGAAAAAGCTGCGGTATATACAAAAGAGTTAGACCCTATAAGTACTGTAGCTGGTATATAT
>VTLG01006764.1_pt1 | contig 10874 bp, 24 predicted proteins | sample 4694571 | NCBI WGS metagenome assembly VTLG01 (sample SAMN12604809, study PRJNA352737) | marine metagenome | biome: ENVO:00000447; feature: ENVO:00000209|ENVO:00000569|ENVO:01000036; material: ENVO:00002151; isolation source: viral sequences binned using virsorter ... | reverse complement strand
CACCATAAATAATACACCAGTCATATCTTTATTTTCCATTTTCTAACTCCTTTGCTTTTTTAAGAATTTCTTCTACTTCTTGTATTGTAAAGTAAGTTTCGTGGAAACCTATTTTTTTATCATTCCATTTATCAAAACTTACTGCATCAATTTCTTGTTTAAATATTACTTTTTCCATTCATTCTCCTTCTGGTTATCTTTCATTGCGTCTTTTCTCATTTCTTCTGGATCAAAGACATTAAATTGTATCATTATGTTTTTAGAATTATAAATTTCCATAACTTTATCTGCAAAATCGTTACATTCTGCTTGAATTTCTGATATTAATAATTCATTCTTCATTTTATTACCTCATCTCTCCACTCTTTAAGCCTGTAATTATAAACAGGTTTAGTTTTAGGTTTAGGTTTAGGTTGGTTTTTCTTTGCTTCTATATACTCTTGTGCTTCTGTTAAAGCCCAATGTGTCTGTGAAATATGAAAACACCCATTACATTTATCAGAATCAAGAATTTTACATTCTTTTTGATGTTCTTCTATCCATTTCATTAAAATATCCCATCTAATTCTTCAAATTTATCAATTTCTTTTTTCATCTCATTTAAAAAGTCTTGATATACTTTATAAGAATTGTTGTTGTCTGTTAATAGTTTTGATAGTTCTTCTTTTTTCTTTTGTCTTAATCCGTCAAAAACTTTATGGTTTTTATACTCATCATACTTAGCAGTTTGTTCTTCAGTAAAAAATTCTGGAGTATCTTCTTGTGGTAAGCTATCCCCAAGATAGATATACCAACCCAATCCATATCCAGTAGCAATACACTTTGTAAGGCATCTCATTTTAGTATTTGCAATGTCAACACAACTTGGATTTTTAATTGCTTTATTATTATAATCAGTAACTGCTAACCACATTTTTTTAGTAATCTCATTTATAGTAACTACACATTCAACAGAACACGAGCCGTCTGGGGCAACAATATAATCTTTAACCATACCATTACTATCAGTATAATGTAAAAAATCATAATTTACATCAGGATAATGTTCCATTAGAGTAGATATAGCAACATTCCAAGGTAAATAATCAAATTGCCCTCTTTTTTTCTTATATTTATTAACATCTATTTCAGATAGTTTATTCCATATTTCTTGTATCATTCTTTTATTCTCCTATATATAATAATAGTTTATTCGTTTGATTTCTACATTTGGATATAAGTCTTTTATACTGACTTTTAAATATTTAGCTAAGGCTCTAAGCCTTTTTTGGTTTGGCTTTCTCTTTCCACTTATGATCAAAGACAAAACGCTTTCATTAATCTCAAGAGCCTCACATATTTCAGTCTGGCGTATTCTCTTTTCTTTTATAATTTTTTTTATATTGTTCATTTATAATCTCCGTTTATTCTTTGCATAAAGTTATAATGGATATTTCAATTATGCAACAATTTATTTATTTATTTATAATTATAAGAAATAGTTTGTTTATATAAATGGATTATTTGTTCCGCAATATTCTTCTAAAGTTCCTCTATGTTCAAAGTTTCGTGCAGGATAAGGTTTGTTTTTATATTCTTTGTTTTGTCTTTGTTTCCACTTTAATAAACCTCTTGCATCATATTTATAAGCCTCAACATAAGAATACCAAACCCTATCAACAACAGAGCCCATTCCGTCAGGATAAGTGTAACCAAAAGAAAACTTTCGTATGGTATCTCTTTGTAGTTTCTCAATATAATCTGAATGTCGTCTTAAAAATTCATTTTTAGGTAGAATACCCCTTTTTTGAGGGTGTGTCACCCATTCATTAGTTTCGCCGTTCTGTATCTCCCAACAACTTGATCTTTTTATATAATCATTTATAGTTTCACATTTACTCAACATTTCTTTTTTAGTATTATTCATTTTATTTCTCACTTTCTATTAATTTATTTATAGATATTTCGCATAATTTTTTAATACCTACATTTCTTGTTATTTCCTTTATTGATTTTAAATTTGCTATTACATTTCTAATTTTATATTCATTTTTAATTGTTTTGAAATTATTAATCCTCCATTCTTAATTTAATTTTATTATAATGCTTTATAATTGTTAGCCACTTTTTTCTTGTTAGTGATGTTTGATACCTTGCTCTCCAATCCCACATATTATAACTACCAGATTGTCTTACTGCTTCATATTCTTTAAATTGTTTCTTGGTAATATTCTTGAAATTTGTATCCTCCATTCTTTGTGTTTATACTATTTATACGATACTTTTTTAATTTGCTTACAAACTTTTTTTTATTTAGATTTAATCCTTGTTATTGGTTTGGCTTATCACTTTTGGCGATAACAATTATAAAGAGCTACCAAAAGGAATCACAAAGCTCAAGGTTAGGACTAATTATAATAGACCTGTGATGAAAAAAATATTATAAGCTAAATAATCCCGCAATGTGAGGTTTATAATGGTAGTCATTCCTGGATCAAAAGTCTGGGAATAAGGACTACTATACCCAAATATAAGGTTTATAATATTATTTATTAACATTACTTATTATTTAATGCTTGATAAAAGTCTATAATACAATCACATTCTTCAGTATCCCATTTATTCCAACCTAAATATGTATTTTGATCACTTTTTACTTTTTCTACTGCTTTAACTTCATTTTCTGCTTCTACAAAAATTGAAATTGTTTGATATACTCTATATTTTTTCATTTTATTTTCCTTTTTAGTTAGTTATTAATATTATTATAATAATCTATTGCTATTGTTTTATTATCAATAAATTCTTCTGTATCTTCTACAACTTTACCATTCTTCCAATAAGCAAGATGATATATAAAGTGTGGTTTTTCATAGCTTGGATAATCTATATATCGGCATAATTTCCAACCATTGATTTTAGTATTTTTATTTCCCTTTATAAAAATTTCATCTTTCATTTTAACCTCCAATATGGAAATAAGTTTAATAATTGAGTTAGTGTAAGTGTTTTGAAGTAATTATATTCAGTATAATCAGTAATATCATAAATGTTTGTACTTTCATACATACAAATATTTTCTTTAATTTGTTTTAATGATTTTACTTTACCATAAACATCTTTTGTAAGATTGTTATATAATTTCATTTTATTCTCCTTTCTAGTTAGTTATAAAGTTTATTGTTAGTCTTAATATAAATATAGCCCAAAATATAGCCGTCAATATTATAGTGCTAAATATAATATGAGATATAGCCATTAAATATAATCGTAGTATTGATCCAAAGTTATTCATTTTCATTCTCCTTTAGTTAATAATTGTTTTAATTTATAATCAAATTGTTCTTTAGTAATTTTGCCTTGACTTCTTAATTTTGCTAAAGTATTATATAATTTATACTCTTTTAAAGTTAAATCTGAAATATACTTTTTATTCATTTTTTGCCGTCCTCATAGTATTTTAATTAATAGTATTATAGTAAGTAATGATAGTATTGTTATTAAATCAATCATATTATTTATAAATTTTGATAATCATTATAGGCTTCAATAAAACTTTCAATTTCTTCATAAGTTAAATATCTACCATAAAAAACCTCTATTGCTTTCATTAATTCTTCAATGTGATAATCTGTTCCAAATTCAGATGATATTCTCATCACAATATCATATACAATATCGTTTTCATCAAACTCATCTTTTAATAATTCAATATATTTTGGACTTACTTTATACCTTAAATAAGTCGAAGCATATAAAGTGATTCCGTTTATTGTATATCTTTGTGTATCTCTTGGATTTAATATATTCATTTTTTAACTCTCTCTTTCATAATTATTGGGTGGATCTTGGTTTTTTGCCGTTTATTGATCTTAGTAAATAAATATACTATCTTTTTATTATTCATTTATATAAGTCCTTTCTTATTACAATAATCATATAATTTATTTGTAATAGCATAAAATATATTTGATTGTATCATATTTGAAATATTAGTTTCATTATCTGAAAAGCTGCCAAACTCAACATTTAAGTGCATAAGTTCATTATTGTGTGCTAAATATTGGAATATGTCCCAATAATAAATAGGTGTGTTACTATCTGCAACCTCATTAATTGCGTCTTGTATATCAGAATATTCTTTATAATTTGCTTTAAACTCATCTAATGCAGAATCTATTAAATCATTTAAAGAATAGTTTGTTTTAGTATTTATTTCTTCATTCACTTTATTTTCTCGCTTTCTAATCCAGTTGGATTGTTTATTTATTTAATAATTGATTATGTATATTTATTCTATTACCATTATTTGTAATTGAACAACTATACCAACCGCTGTTAATTAATTCTCCGTCAATGTATAAAGCAACATTTTTATTAGTATTACAACCTGTTAAACCACAAGCACCTCTACCATAATTGCTTCTTTTCCTAACTAATTTGCATAAACTACCCGCTTTATTTGTGTATTCTACACATAGACGCAAGTATCCCATTGTATTTTCATCTCTTGTTATTTTTATTCCTTTATTCATTTTAGCAACTCCTTTGCTTATTTAGTTTGTGAAATTTAAGGGTTTCTTTGCCTAAAAGTCAAGTAAATTAAAGAATTATTTTATTTGTCGAAGGGAAAAAACTTTTATTTAATGTGATTAATGTCATTGAATATGCAATATTTAGCCGTAATATTCCGCCGTTAATGATACTTCTTCACTATACAACAACAACAAGTAATAATATGTTTTAATTGGCTTTGGCTTTGGCTTTTAGTTTGTGATTTGTTGCAAGATTTTAAATTATATATTTATCTAAAATTAAAACTATGTGATTAAATGCGTTATTCATTCCCCTTATTATGCATTATATATCTACTAAATACGCCATATTAAGCAATAAATTAATCAGTTGATACTTTATATAGCCTAAAGCGTATATTTGGCTAAAAAGGGGTGTATGGGGGATAGCCTCGAGCCAGCCTGCGTCGGATCCCCTACCACAAAAAATGTAAAACTTTACTACCATAATCCCAAAACAAAAAAATAATTGGATAAAAGTACCATAAGTACTACATTATGTACTATGGAAACAACCCCTGCACAGAGAAAACCCCACAAAGTCCTCGCAATAGAGCTTTTCGCACTAAATCCTGCTATTACGGTTAAGGAAGTTGCTGCTAAGGTTGGAGTATCTGATATATGTGTTGCTAAATGGCGACAAGACCCAATGTTTATAGATAAGATTTATGAAAGGTATATGACTGAGTTCGGAAGTCAGCTACCTGCTGTTATTAATGCTATGGTAAGAGAGGCTAAGCACGGTAATGTCCAAGCTGCTAGATTAGTACTAGAGCATAGTGGTAAACTGGTTAAGAATGTAAACATTACTATTGACAGTCCTTTTGAGAAGTTCTTAAAGGCTGAGGATGTACAAGATGCCGAGATTATAGAGGTATTTGATGATGTGGTTATTCCAGAGGACTTACCAGAGAGAAAACCTCAAAAAACGGTTAAAGAGGAAAAGATTGCCTTAAAGAAAGAGATTGATAAGGATAGACGTAAGCATACTTCCCCTAAACGCAACGAGCAACGTAGGCAGTGGTATAGATGGAAGAAAAGAGCAGAAGCTGTTGGTATAGAACCATTACCTGCTAAAAAGCCTACTAAAGGTCAAAGAAAAGAGTGGGAGCAGTCTATTATAAGGGCAGAAGAAGGTTAAATTTTCTTTAAAAACTTTATAACTAAATATAAAACAAAAGATAATAATACCACAGTACCAATATCCACTAAATGATTACCTGAATCACTTTCAATAGCACCTATTGGTGTTTCTATACGCACTTTTTGAGTCTTATTCATTCTTATCTTGTTCCATAATTCTCATTATTTTGTCTGTATTTTCGTCTTTTCTTGCGTATATCTCTATTAGTGATTTGTATATTCCGTGAAATTTTTTTACTTCCATTTGTACCAGTTTCTGCTGATCAATCAGCTTAATAATAATACCTTCCAACCTCTTGAAGTCTTGGTCTAACTCTTGCATTAGTGTTTGTTGTATGAATCTGTTCTGTTTCCATATAAAAAATCCGAACGCTATCGTCATCGCCACTGGTATTCCAAATTGTTCCAATACTTGTAAAATATCCATTATTCTCCATTACGCTATCCCCATAAAAGGGATGTGTCCAGTTCCCATTAAATCACACATTGTTTCATAAGTATTTTTGTCTATATCTACTAACTTATCTTCGTCTTTGTAGAATCGTTCTACATATTGTTCTTCATTCAATTCTTTTCCCATAAATTCAATCATTATGTTTAATTTCTCGTGCATATTGATTACATTTTTAAGAAGGATTTCTATTAATTCACGTTCCGATTTTTTCATTATCTTTTCCTTATCCGTTTGTTAAGTAATCTAATGAATTTTTTCTCAAAATCCTCGTAAATTTTTGTAAGAGCTGATTTAGTTCCTCTTAATGCAACAACCCTTCTTCCTTTCGCACTATCCTCAAAATGTGGTATAAATTCTCTTTGTGGAACTTCTAAACCTTTGTTACCTTTAAACCATATATAACCACCTGGCTCTCTATGAGCTTTTGCATAATCAACACCAGTAATACCTTGTGAAGTACCTTTTAAACTATAAGCTAGTTTACCTGTATCAAATAGAGGTCTTGCTTTTTTATTTTGTATTCTTCTTGGGTTATTGTCTGATAATTTAGGTTTTACTTTACCATCTGTTATGTAGTCACGAGCTAATCTTGCTGTTTTATCAGCTAAATCAGCATTAATATATTTATCTAAACTTTGTTCGTTTAATACTTTTAAAGCTTTACCAAAATCTATATTATACTTGACTTCTATCTTCATCTTGAGGCTCCATTTGTGCTTTGTTCTCTTTTAATTTAGCATTTGCCTCATCTAAAGTCAAGTCTTTATTATATTCTACCATTAATTCGGCTTTATTTACAAGTCCTAGATTTAATCTGTGGTTATCAAGAGCTATTTGATCTTGTATCGTCATTGGATATTCAGGTTCGTTAAAATCAAGTTTTAAGCCTTGTGGTAAGCCTATATTAAAAGTTCTTGCTATATTTCTCTCAATTTGGTAAATTTCGTGCTCGTATTGTGTCCATAAAGCCAAATCATCTTGATAATCTTCAAAACTTTCCAAATCTTTAATCTTTAAAGCTATTCCACTTGGTGTTTCGCCACCATCTTGAGCAAATTGAACAGATAAGTGGTTATTTTGTGCTACAAGCTCCATTTGAAACTTAACATTCTCAATAACCTTATTAATATCACCTGCTGGTGATTTAATATCATAATTAGCACCATCTGGTAGCTCTAATATAACATCTGAACCAAATCTTTGATTATTTCCTAAATCTGCTCCACTTACAACAGGTTGTCCAAACATTTGAAACCTTAAACCAAGTTGCATCTCTGTCATCGTTAAATTAATATGCTCATTGGCGTTACAAATATCATTTGCACCTTCTACATAGAAAGAATCACTTTGATGTTCTCTATGAGTGAATACAAATGGTAAAGCACCATATCCGTGTTCTCCTTCTTCTATAACCTTACCTGATTCATCAAAAATAATGTAACTTTCTGCGTTCCAATGTATATATTGACAAGAATCAGAGTTAGAAGCATCTTCTGTGTAGTGCATTAAAGGATAAGAGATTGCAATAGGTTTAAAAGGGTCGCTTCCAAAGAAAGGATGAAAGTAATAAATAGGTTGATAATCAAAATAAGGCATCTCACCATCAACATACATTACTCTTACAGCTATTGTTCCAACTAAACGAGTCATTCTTTCAATATGCTTCATTTTAGCATCTTTTAATACAGAGAGATTATTATATCTTTTACTAACATTCCTATCAGCACCTACTGTGTAGATTCTTGACATTTTATTTATAAATTTCTTAGTTATGTTTGCTTCATAGGGAGGAACTTCTCTAAAAGCATCTAAATCAAATTTACTTTCTATATAATGCTTAGTATTACTACCATTATAGTAATCTAATAACTTATGTACATAACTTTCTCTTTTTCTATGATTCTCTATCTTCAAGACATTTAAGCTGTCCTTAATAGCTTGTTCTCCGTATTTATATATCATCTGTTCCTCACTTTAATTTCTCTGTTTTTAATTGGAAAATGGTTAATAAAAAAATATCTTAATTGGTCGCATCCGTGGTCGTGGTAACCATCTTTTACTGGCTCTTGCTTTAATGGTTTATTGTCTTGAGCTTCAGGATACCTGTAACTTTCTAAATCTTCTGCCATACCTATGCAGTTATTGTTTAAATGAAGGTATCTTTCTCCGTTAGCGTTCTCTATGTAACTTCTAACGTGGTTGATACCTGCCGATATACTTCTTGAGGCTTTATCTGTTATTGTTCTAACGTCTATACCTTTTTTTCTAAAAATCTCTATATCTCCTACACCTGATTGTCCTTGTGCTTGTAATCCTGCTGGATCACCATAATATCTTGAAACCATATAAGGTTTACCTTTAATCATATCTGCAAGTTCATCTGTTTTTATATTTGTTTGATGTATTATCTCATCAATCATATTTATATGCCATTCACCATTTACTCTGTGCGTTTGATACCATCCCACAGAAGGCATCCTGTACCCAAAATCAATACTGCAAAAAGTAGGAAGATGGGGGTTATAAGGATAGTAACCAACATCAATATTTCTGTCAAAAGGATAAACCCTGCCTTCAAACGATGTAAATTGTGCTCCATACTCTTGATCAAAAAGCTCTTTAGACATATTACGTTTTCTCTCAACGAGAAATTTATCATCTGTGCCTTTAGGAAAAGCGAAGCTATTATCCCAAGACGGTGCTTGATGTGATTCCCAAAGTTCATCACTTTTTCCAAGTAGGTATAAATCATATAACCAATTAAACCCTTCTGGCGTTGAAATAAAAATCGCCTTACCTTTTCTATCAGATAGAGTGGGAGATAAATACATATCCCAAATTCTAGGTCTAACTTTAGCTGCTTCATCTATTATAAGTAAGTCTAATCCTTCACCAACAAGTGAATCAGGATTATCTGCCGATTTAGCTTCTACAACTGTATCCCATTTGAATTTGATATATCTTTCTTTCTCTGAAGCCTTGATAATATCGTTTTGATGTCCTTTGACCATCTTTTCCCAGATTTCTCTAAACATCAAGTCGGCTTTATCATACGAAAGACCTACTAACCAAATACGCTGGTTCGGCTGGGAGGCGTAGAATGTCGCTTCCATTGCCGATGCCGTAGTCTTTCCAAAACGCCTCCCACAAATCATTACAAAAAACCTTGCAGATTCTTTGGTAGGAAAATGCAATTTACTTTGACCTTCGTGGGGTTCGTAACCTAAATAATCAAACCATTTCTTTTTATAATTATTTAAATGTTGCATATTTCTACCATTTTAATTTAAGTTACAATGTATGACAAACGCAAGATATAGTATTTTGCGATAACAAATATACAACATAGGAGGGCAGTATGTCCGAAGAAAAACAAGTATCAAATGAAGCAGTTGTGGATAGTGGTGCAGAGAACGTTACTCAGGAAGTAGCTCAAAATGAGTACATAGCAGAAAGCAAGAAGTATAGAAAGAGAGCTCAAGACGCTGAAACTAAGTTAGCTAATCTAGAAAAACAGTTGGAAACTCAACAAAATCAGAAACTTAAAGAGAAAGAGGAATATAAAACTTTAGCTGAAAAATATGAAGCTCAAGTTAATGAACTCAATCCTTATAAAGATAAATATGAAGGTTTAGTTGAACAAAGACGTAATGTTTTATTAGAAAGGCTTCCTGAAGATAAGCGTGAAACTTTTAAAAACAAAGATTTAGATGTTTTAGAATTTATGGTATCTGAATTAAAAACCAAAACTCAAGAACCTTCAGCAAGAAATCTTGTAGGCACTAAAAACACAGAATTTGGTGGTTACGGTTCTTTTGCTGAGTGGGCAGAGAAAGACCCTATTGGATACGAATCACAAAACAGTACTAGTACTGGTAAAGGGATTAAAGTAGGTTATGGCAGTTAGCAATGACCGACATAAACCTTTTGGAGTTGATTTAGATCCTAATAAAGATTTAACTCATACTACTCAACCTGATGGTGACGTTAAAGTTACTCGTAAGGGAGAAAAAATAAAGTATATGGATTATATTGATATTATGGAAGAAAGAGCAACTCGTAAAAGTGAAGGTAAATCTCCTGTGAAATCCGAGATGGGATTATTTGGTGGTTTTGGTAAAGGTACTTTAAAAAAAGCATACGAACATTAATTCCTACTTGAAGGCGAAAGCAGTTGATAGAGGAACAAATTTGAAGGGAGCTTTAAATGGCTTTAACTAATACAAGCACAGCAGCTGGTGGCTTAGGAAGAACGATAGGCGACGCTGTAATTGCTTTTAATCACGTAAATGTAATGTACCCACTTGTGACTGTACAACAAGCAGCTCAAGGGTCAAATCACGTTCAATTTTCAGATTGGACAAAATTAACATCAGGTAATGTAACTGCTGCTACACAAGCTACTACTACAACAGCTGTAGCTATTACAACAGCAGCTAGAACTGCAACTATATCAGAACACGTTATTGCTTCTACAGTAAGTGACTTAGTTCTTATGGGTTCAGGCGATGATGTTGAAGGTCAAGCAGGTCCTGCTTTAGGTAACGCAGTTGCTGCTAAACTTGATGATGACTTAGTAGAACTAGGTAAAGCATTTTCTCAAACAGAATGTGGTGCTGGTACTGCTCTTGCTTTATCTCATATATTTGGTTCTATGAGACAATTAAGATCAGCAGGTGCTCCAATGCCTTACAATTTAGTTCTTTCACCTAAACAGGTGTGGG
>VTLG01003265.1_pt1 | contig 10874 bp, 8 predicted proteins | sample 4694571 | NCBI WGS metagenome assembly VTLG01 (sample SAMN12604809, study PRJNA352737) | marine metagenome | biome: ENVO:00000447; feature: ENVO:00000209|ENVO:00000569|ENVO:01000036; material: ENVO:00002151; isolation source: viral sequences binned using virsorter ... | reverse complement strand
AAGTACAAACATAGATTTACCCGGTGTAAATACAACAGGAAATCAAGACACAACTGGTAATGCTCACTCAGCTACAACATTAGAAACAGCTAGAACTATTGGAGGTGTATCATTTAATGGAACTGCAAATATAAATTTACCTGGAGTTAATACACCAGGAAATCAAAACACATCTGGAAATGCTGCAACAGCTACTGCATTAGAAACAGCAAGAACTATTGGTGGCGTATCGTTTGATGGTAGTGGAAATATAAATTTACCAGGAGTAAATACAGCTGGAAATCAAGACACATCAGGAAATGCAGATTCTGCAGGAAAAATAACAGTAACAGCAGATGAATCAAGTGCAAACCATCCGATAACATTTATAGATGATACAACACCTGACGGTTCAGTTGAATCATTAAAAGCTTCTAGAGTAGTTACTGTAAATCCAGGTGCAAGTTCAATTACTATAGGTGGTTTAACTATTACATATACCCAAGGTGATGGTAGAAGATCATTTGGTAAAATAGTTTTTTCTGGTCAAGATGCTCAAGGAGTCGATAGAAATGTTGTATTAAATATGACTGGTGATTAAAGATATATGTTTTTAAAAAACGCATATATGTATATTTGAATATAATAAATAAAAGTTATGGCAATTAAAAATCAAATACCTTCACCCTCTGAAGTTAAAACGTCTCCAACATCTTTTTCTAAAGAAGAACTTGATCAACTTAAAAAATTAAGAACAGAATTAAGTAATATGACAGCTCAATTTGGTCAATTGTACATTAATAAAGTTAAATTAGAAGAACAAGAAACTTTGTTAAAAAAACAATTAGCTGAATTAGAACAAAAAGAAAATACTTTAGCTAAAGAATTAACAGACAAATACGGTAAAGGTAGTATCAATTTAGAAACCGGTACTTTTACACCGACAGAATAGTCTTATAAATTTTATTTATATTTATTAGCGATTAGGTTTTTATACTTAATCGCTTACTTTGGTTTGGTTTGCGTTTTCCTCTCATATTTATATAGGAACAACAATCAACCAGAAATAACAAATATAAACAAAATATAAAATGGCAGAACAAATTATTTCACCAGGTGTATTTACAAGAGAAAATGACTTATCATTTTTACCTGCAGGAGTAGGTGCAATTGGAGCAGCAATTATAGGACCTACAGAAAAAGGACCAGCATTTGTACCAACAGTAGTTAAAAGCTTTGCAGAATATGAAAGACGATTCGGATCTTTAAGCTCTGATACATTTGTACCACAAACAGTAAGAGAATATTTAAAAAACGCAGGAACTGTAACTGTATGTAGAGTATTAGCAGGAGGAGGCTACAGATTAGACGAAACTAATTCAGGAGCATATTTAGTAGTAGGAGAAGCAGGTATAGGAAGTTCTGGTATTGGAGGAGGTTTTACTATTGGAAATTACACATCTGACACAGGAGTACTAGTAAGTGCTATTTTTCCTTCAAAAGCAGATGCAGTACCAACGTTAGCAGGTTCTTCATTAGCATCAGGTAGTCTTGTAAGTGGTTCATTTAATATTAAATTACATGGTGATACAGTAACAGATCATGACTTTTCAGCATCTTTAGTTCCAACTTCAAATGATTATCTGCCAAAACAATTAGGATTTAGTCCTGATAATAGTAAAAATGGAACAGTAACTTATGCAGGAACACCTGGATACACTTACATAAACTTTAAATCAATTCAATCAAGTTTACAAGGAGGATTAGCAGCGACTAACCCAGCAGCAGGATACCCAGGAATTGGTACGGATTCTATTATAGCTATGAATTTAAATAATGCTGCTAAACCTATGTTATGGAGTGGTAGTATAGGAAGTGCTGAAATGTATTCATATGCTTCAACACCAATGATTCAATCTCAATTATTAGGAGGTAATTTAGGAAACCCAGCAGACAGTGATTACAATGCTGCTTCAACTAAAACAACAAAAGACTTATTTAGATTCCATACATTAAATCATGGTACAACATGTAATACAGATTATAAAATCTCTATTGCTAATTTGAGAGAGCCAGCAGACATAGACAATGAAGAACAATATTCTACATTCTCGGTAATTGTAAGAGCATACGGCGATACAGATAAAAACCCAATTATTTTAGAACAATTTAATGGTTGTACTCTTGATCCAGATGAACCAAGCTACATAGCAAGAAAAATAGGAGACAGATATCCACAATACAATGACCTTTTAAATAAGGTAGAAATGAAAGGTAATTATCCAAACATTTCAAATTATATTAGAGTAGAAGTAGATTCAGCAGTAGCAGGAAAATCAACTTCACCTAAATTATCACCAAGAGGATTTGCAGCCGTAATTAATCCTATAGCAACTGCCTCATTAACAAATAACTGTACATTCCCTTCAGCTTCATATGAAACTGTACAACAAACAGGAACAGACGGTGTTTATAATGCAAAAGGATATTTAGGATTTAAATTCCAAGAAAAAGCACAAGATAATATAAACTTTATTTTACCATTACCTTCAATTGAAGAATCAAACGTATCAGGTAGATTTAATGTAGACGCCCATACAGGACATAATGATTCTGCTTTATTCTCTGGTTCATTAAGTGCTTCAATTGATGTAACAGGTACAAATGGTCCTACATCAGATCAAGTTAAATTTACAGTTCCTTTCCAAGGAGGATCAGATGGTGTAGCACCATGGACAGTTAAATTTACAGGAGCTGAAGAAGGAATTGATCAAATTACTAGCTACACAAGTGGAGATAACATATATGGTTATGATGTAGACGAAACATCTAAAGCAGGATATAAAGGATATAAAAAAGCATTAGATATTATATCAAATCAAGACGAATATGATATTAACATGTTAGCTATGCCTGGTATTATTCATGAGTATCATTCATTACTTGCAAATGCAGGTATTGACATGGTAGAAGGTAGAGGAGACGCATTCTTCGTTATGGATTTAACAGCTAAAGATTCATCGGTAAATAATGCAGTATCAAAAGTAGCAGGTTTAGACACCAACTACGCTGCAGTTTATTATCCATGGGTTAAAGTATTAGATACTGTCGCTAATAAGCCAGTATTTGTACCGCCTTCAGTAATAGTACCTGGTGCTATAGCAGCTTCAGACAGAATTGCAGCTGAATGGTTTGCACCAGCAGGTTTAAATAGAGGTGTATTAGGAAACGTAATTGAAGCTAAAATTAGATTAAACCAAGCTGAAAGAGATGTTTTATATGACAATAAAATTAACCCAATAGCTACATTCCCAGCAACTGGAGTTTGTATTTGGGGTCAAAAGACATTACAAGAAAGATCAACAGCACTTGATAGAATTAATGTTCGTAGATTATTAATTAATCTTAAGAAATTTATAGCAAGTTCTTCTAAATACTTAGTATTTGAACAAAATACAATCCAAACAAGAAGAAGATTCTTAAATATTGTTAATCCTTATTTAGAATCAGTACAACAAAGACAGGGATTATTTGCCTTTAGAGTACAAATGGACGAGTCAAACAATACACCAGATGTAATTGACAGAAACCAGTTAGTAGGAGGTATTTTCTTACAACCAGCTAAAACAGCAGAATTTATAGTACTTGACTTTAATATTTTACCAACAGGAGCTACCTTTGATGGTGGTGGAGGTGGTGGAGCCGCTGGAGGTGGCGGAGGCTACTAAAAAGTTAAAAAACATTATATTTATAATAGAACAATAAAATAAAATAAAAAAATGGCAATATTAGACACAAACCAAATGATGTTCACAGCATTTGAACCTAAATTACAAAATAGGTATCTAATGGACATCGATGGAATCCCAGGATATCTTATTAAGAAAATTTCAAGACCAAGTATTACATTTGGGGAAGTAGTTCTTGATCATATCAATGTGAAAAGAAAAATTAAGGGTAAAGCAAATTGGGATAATATTACATGTGATCTTTATGATCCAGTAACACCATCGGGTGCTCAAGCAGTAATGGAGTGGGTTCGTTTATCACACGAATCAGTAACAGGTAGAGATGGTTATTCAGATTTCTATAAAAAAGACATTACTATTCAAACATTAGGACCAGTAGGTGACATTGTTGAAGAATGGATTTTAAAAGGTGCTTATTGTCAAAATGCAAGTTTTGGAGATGGTGATTGGACTTCAGATGCTCCAATGAACATTTCAATGACTATTGTAATGGATTATGCAATCTTAAATTTCTAAAAAAATTACTTTGTAAAAATGTAAAGCGCCTTTTGGCGCTTTCTTTTTTCCACATATATGTATATCTGAACTAGTTTTAATAAAAATAACGTTATGGAACAAAAACAACAATTTCCCACAGAACAAGTAACATTACCTACAAAAGGTTTATTGTATCCTAAAGATTCTCCATTAAGAAAAGGATCTATAGAAATGAAATACATGACTGCTCGTGAAGAAGATATCTTAACAAACCAAAACTATATAGAAAACGGTACAGTGTTAGATAAATTACTACAATCTTTAATCATTACACCTATAGATTATAATACTTTATTAGCAGGAGACAAAAATGCAATACTAATTGCTGCTCGTATATTAGGATATGGTGCTGAATATGAATTTGAATACAGAGGAGAAAAAATAACAATGGATTTATCTACTATTAAAGACAAACCACTAGATGAATCTTTAGTTACAGACGGTAAAAATGAATTTTCTTTTACTTTACCTACTTCTAAAAAAGAAATTGTATTTAAATTTTTAACACATGAAGACGAACAAAAAATTCAACAAGAAATAAAAGGTCTTAAAAAATTAAAAAAAGAATCGTCTAACGAATTAACTACAAGAATGAAACACATTATTTTGTCAGTAGACGGAAACAGTGATACTAAAGTAGTTAGAAATTTTGTAGACAATGAATTTTTAGCAAGGGATGCACGTGAATTAAGAAAATACATTAAAAAAATCCAACCCGACGTTGACTTAACATATAGTTACGAAGACAGGAGAGGGAATATTACTGAAATAGATATTCCTGTTGGTATTAAGTTTTTTTGGCCTGACGCCTCAGTATAGGAATCTCCTATGGACCCAAATACATGATCTAGTGTACCATGGCGGCGGTGGATTTATACACTCAGAAGTATACAACATGCCTATTTGGTTAAGATTATTTCACATTAATAAAATTAATGAATGGAATAAAAAACAACAAGAAGAAATGGATAAAGCCAAAAATAAAAGTAATTCCAATAAAAATAAAGTACAAGGACCTAATATAAAACCTTCTTCTACCTATAATCTTTAAGAAAGATATCACATGATATCTTTTTTTTTCTTATATTTATTATGGGAAAATACTATATAAAATGGCTAATACTCCAGAACAAGAAAGAAAATTAAATGAACTTTTAAAAGGTAGACTTAAAGATCAAAGAACCTACAATGAGGCTCTTAAAGAAACTAAAAGTTTAAATGAAACAATCTTAGATTCTTTAGCAGCACAAAATGATCTTGGAGATATTAGTGAAAGACGGTTAAGAAGTGAAAAAGATTTAGTATCTGAAATCCAACAACAAAAAGCTACATTAGCAGATGCTGAATCTAATCGAGCAGATCTTAGAAAAAGACAAATGGAGGCCTATAGAGCAGGCGAAATTGATATAGCTGTTCAATTAGGTATACAAGCTAAAAAACAAGCTACATTAATTGATTTAGGTAAAAATCAAATAAATAATGTAGAAAAAGAATTACAACTAAGAGAAGAACTAGACAAACAAATAAAAAAAATACTCCCCTTAATAAAAGGACTTCAAAGTATACCCTTTGTAGGAAAATTTATAGAAGCTGAAAAAGCAGCAGGGGCTATGGAGGATTCTATAAGAAAGGGAGGAACAGGAATGCAAGGTCTTTTACAATACACTAAAGATGTAGTTAAAGAAAATAAAACAGCTATAATGGGGGCCATAGGAATGAAAACAGCTAAGTCTGTATTTAATTTTATGGTTGAAGGTATTAAAAAAGTAAGTGAATTACAAACTGCTTTTTCTAATAACTTTGGTTTAAGTGACGAGGCGGCACAGGGTATGAGAGATAAAATGGCGAGTATTGCTAACTCAACAGGAAGAGTTGGTATAAACTCTATGACTACCCAACAAGCCTTTATGGACCTAAATGAACAATTTGGAACGGCTTCTACAGTATTAAGAGACGATATAGTAGCAGAAACAGCTACCTTAATGAAATTCACAAACATGTCAGCTGAAGCGGCAGGAAGATTCGCAATGCAAGCAAATGTAACTGGCCAAAACATGAGTGAAATTACAGATCAGGCTAGGGCGGCAGTAGTAGAAGGAGAAAAAGAAAGAGGAGTTAGAGTAAACATAAATAAAGTATTAGATGAAGCTGGTAAAACAACAGGACTAATAGCAGCTAACATGGGCTTTAATGTTCAAGCTATAGCTAAATCTATAACAGTAGCTAAACAATTTGGTTTAACTCTTAAAGACTTAGCTAGTATTAGTAGTAATATGCTTGATTTTCAATCATCTATTGAAGCTGAATTACAAGCAGAATTATTTACAGGAAAACAACTTAATTTAGAAAAAGCTAGGTTAGCAGCTTTAACGGGAGATTATGAAACCTTAACTAAAGAAGTAATGAATAATGTTGGTTCTGAGCTTGAATTTGCACAAATGAACGTATTACAAAAAGAAAAATTAGCTCAAGCATTAGGAATGAATGTTGATCAAATGTCTGACTTAGTATTCAAAAATAAAAATTTAGCTAAATTGGCTGAAGAGGCAAGAGAAGCAGGAAATGAAGAATTAGCACAATCATTAGAAAAACGAAACTTAGCAGATCAAATGAATGATGCTACTGAAAAATTACAAATGTTATTTGTAGAATTAATGGAAGGTCCTTTAGGAACTGTAGCAAATATATTTATTCAAATGGCAGAAAGTACAGGATTATTGTATACCTTAATGGGAGCTATAGCAGTAATAAAATTAGGAGGACTAATATCAGGAATGTTATCATTAGGAGGAGCTTTAGCAGCAGCAGGAGTAGGATCTACAGCTCTTATGAGTGGTTTAACTTTAGGTATTGGAGCAGCAGCTATTATAGCAGGAATTGTAGCAATTACTGCAGCTTATAAAAAATCTAAAAAGGATGTACAATCTGCAGATGATGCTATGATTGGATCAGACGGTGGTTTAATGGTAAGTGGTCCAAAAGGATCAATACAATTAAATAAAGATGATCAAGTTATAGCAGGAACTAATTTAGGGGGAGGAGGTAAAGCAGCTTCAAACCCAGAAGCCGAACAAAGAAATAAGGAATTTCAAAGACTTTCTTTAAATTACTTAAAACAAATTGCAGCAACAAATTCAACCGCAGGAGCGATAGCTTCAGTAGTGTATAGTGGTTTTGATGCTGTAAAAGCAGACACACATTATGGAACTAAATTTAATTAATAAATAAAAAAAAATTATGAGTTTAAAAGACAAAACATCAATTTTTGACAGAAATGTTAAAGGAAACGAAGGAAATCCTGTAGGACAAAACCCTGCAAGTGAAGGAAGTTTTTTCACAGATAAGGGAAATTCAAGATCTCCTTTTGTAAGTCAAGGAGACGAACAAGATTATTTAAAAGCACTATTAAAAGATCAAATAGTAGCAAGTGCAAACAGTGGACTAACTTATGATCCAGAACTATTAAAAGTTAATGGACAAGCCCCTTCAGAAGCTATTGAAAGTTTTCCAGATTTAAATGGAGAAAATTTAACACCTTTTCAAAGAAGTTTAGACGTAGCAGATCAGGCACATAAAAGTTCATTATCTTTAGTACCTGGACCTCCTTCAAATTCACCTTTTCAAGACAGAAATGATGGAGCAACACCAGAAAAATATATAGATAATTTACCACAGTAAAATAAATGGGATTACTTGATTTACTTAATAATGATACTATAACATTAACGGGAGATCCTGGTAATGTTGTAACTTTTAGTGCTGGACTTTACGGTTCATTAGGATCTAAAGGAAGATCATTTAATCCTACAGGAGAGGGAGAACCAGGTAAAAATGGACCTATATTAGGGGATCGAGTTACTTTTAGTGCAAATGCAAATGCTGATCCTACATTTGAATATGGAGAGGGATACACTAGAGGAAGTGTAATAGATAATGCTGTAAGAGGAGGAGCTAAATTTAATTTAGAAAGAAGAGAAACAGATTTTAAAAGATTAAGTAGATTTGTTTTTGAAACTGAACAAGGTAAACAATTTATAGCTAAGGAAACAGCCCTACAAATTTTAAATCCCACGGCACCTAAAATATATAATTTAGGAGCAGGTTTACTATCAAACAGTGATATTGTTAGGGGGGCTACAAACACAATGGCTCAAGTATTAACCGCAGGAATAAGTAACATTAAAAGAGGTGGTTTACTTCCTAATCCTGGAGGAGAATTATTTCCTAATCAAGGAAATTATTATGGTGGTTTTAAAGAAGAAAAACAAGACAGAGAAACAAAATATGGATTAGGTACTTCAGCAGTAAAATCAGATCTTTTAGACACACTTATAGGGGTAAGTATTGATGATATAGCAGGTGCATTTGGAGGAGGAAAAGGATATAATGTATCTTTAGAAGACAGCGTTTTAAAAGTAGATAAACTTAACATGTTAAGTATATTAGACGCAGAAGGAGGAGCAGCTGAAGTATCAGATATTTATCAAGGACTTGAAGATTTTATACCCTTTAGATTTGAAGTATTAGATCATACTAATCCTTTTAAATCAAAAATAATAGCTTTTAGAGCATTTTTAGATAGTTTTGGGGATAATTACAATGCTAATTTTAACGAAATTAAATATAATGGTAGACCTGAGAATCTTTTTTCTTATGAGTCGTTTAGTAGGTCAATATCAGTAAGTTTTAAAATAGCAGCTCAAACTCGTCATGAAATGAAACCGCTATATACCAGATTAAATTACTTAGTATCTCAAACAGCTCCTGGTTTTATAGGGGGTAGGATGACAACTCCTTATATAAGATTAACTGTAGGAGATTGGTGTAAAAGAGTACCAGGAGTTATAAATTCTGTAGAATTAAGTTGGCAAACAGAATATTCTTGGGAAATAAAATCAGACGCAGAAGGAAAAGACTCAGACATGTTAATGTTACCTCATGTTTTAGATGTAAGTGTTAGCTTTACACCAATTCACGACTTTGTTCCTAGCAATGAATTAGATAATGCACCGTTTATAGCAGCACAAGGGGACTTAATAAACAGTGCATCACCTTCAGCTACGGGTACCGGCACTGGAAATACAACAGCTGATAGTGTATCTACGGGAGAAAATGCAGTTGCAAATAATGAAGAATAAATATGAGAAATAGAAATAAATACACTAAATATTCTAATGTTAAAGCAGATAGAGAAGTAGGTAGATTTTATAAACCTTTAAAATACCCAGAAATCCCTTTATCACGAAATGACATGTATGTTATTACTTTAGAAGGAGACAGATTAGATTTAATGGCTGATCAATTTTATAAAGATTCAAGACTTTGGTGGATAATAGCTCAAGCTAACCCAGAAAAAATCAGAAGAGACAGCTATTCAGTAAAACCAGGTATAGAAATTAGAATTCCTAGAGAAATTAGTTTAATATTAAATAATTTTAAGTCAATTAATAAATAGTTATGTCTACTTTAAAAGGTATATTTGAACCATTTAAACCCTATGTTCAAGATCAGTTAAGATTAAGAAGAAAAATTTTATCTTCAAAGAATGTAGGGGTGGGAGCTTTACCTCAAGAATTTTTTACTTATAATTCAAAACAGTGTGTTATTAGAATGGCATCTGGGGTAGACTTAAGAGGAGACTCAGATAACCCTAATCCTATTTTAGACACTAATTCAATAGACCCCACAGTAGCAGAATATGAATCAAGTTTACATGGGTCTAATTGTGCAAGAAACTGGGTTTTAGAAAGTGGAATTATAGACATTAATAAAAGAGTATATAGAGAATTCACAGATGAAGAACTTAATGAACTGAATGCAGTAGATCCAGATAGAACTAATATTTTTGAACATTATTATCAAGGTAAATTATTTGCTACATCTACGGGAAATGTAGGACAACCTTTAGAAATAATTGATTCTAAAATATGGGGTGATGTTATAGGACAACGACTTCCCTTTACAACACAGGGACAATTAGCTGAAGTAATAGTAGGTGAAACTTCTGACAAAACTACAGCTCACAGAGGTGGAATAGGAACATCTGGAGTTTATGGAGATCCTAAAGTTAGAGCAGACAGAGATTCAAATGACACTTATGGTATAGTACCTATGCCTGGTATTACAGATGCTACTATTAGAACAAAATCAGACGATGGTTCACTTAGAGAGGCTCAAGTAAATTTTATGTGTCATAATAGAAGACAATTAGAAATATTAGAAGCTCTTTACATGAGACCAGGATATCCTATTTTATTAGAGTGGGGGTGGAATCCTTACTTAGTAGCAAACCCTGGGGGTAGATCCTCTGAATCTATAGAACAATTTGGTGATATTTTAGAAGAATTTTTTGATCCCTCTAGTGACTTTACGGGTTTAAATTTAATGATTAATAGAAAAAAAGTAAATGCATCTGGAAATTACGATGGTTTTATAGGATATGTTAAAAATTTTAATTTTAAAGCAACACCTTTAGGAGGATTTGAATGTACTACAGAAATTATAGCTCAAGGAGAAATATTAGAATCCCTAAAAAGTCAAAAAGTAGTAATACCTGAAAACATAGCAGACAGTAGTAATGAAGATGCTACTTCAAAATTAGTAGTTTAC
>VTLG01017217.1_pt1 | contig 10875 bp, 19 predicted proteins | sample 4694571 | NCBI WGS metagenome assembly VTLG01 (sample SAMN12604809, study PRJNA352737) | marine metagenome | biome: ENVO:00000447; feature: ENVO:00000209|ENVO:00000569|ENVO:01000036; material: ENVO:00002151; isolation source: viral sequences binned using virsorter ... | reverse complement strand
TACTCCTTTGGGGTGCTGTTGGATTCAGGTCGCCCCCTATATACAGTGCCTCTATGCAGAGGGTGGCTGTGTCATCATGCCCTGACCTTGCGTAGGTGCAGGACTTTCACTGGGTTGTGAAACTTGTTGGTTGCCTGTAGGTGAAGGTAAAGCACCTTCCATTATAGGTCCTATTTCAGGCAATAATAATTTTGACATAAAATTTCTAAACTGTGGCACATTTAATTGTGTTGCTAAATTTTTTTCTTCTTGTGATAAATTTTCAAAATTTTGTTTTACTTTTTTAATACCTTCTTCTATCATAGTAGTTCCTTCGGTATCTGCAATATCAGCACCCATCATACCTTGTCTTTCAGGTGTTGGTGTATTAGACTCTGCAGGAGTCATTTCATTATTCATCATTTCTTCTTCCATGTTTTTATTCCTCCTGTGATATAACATAGTGGTTCTAATATAACTCTATAAGTTCTACCTAATATATTTATTTTATTATATTTTTGTTTTCTAATATCTATTGTTCTATGTACAGCAATATGTTCTAATACTTTTTTAACAATACTATTTATAAAACCTTTTTGTTTTGCATATTTAACTAGTGGTAAAAATAAAGTATGATAACCAATCTCGTATTCTTTAGATAAATTTTTAGATTGTGCTAACCATATTTTATTTCTAAATGAACCAAAACCATATGACTCATTCATCATAGTGCAAACTATTTTCTTTTCATTTTTAGAATCATTGCCACTTTTTATTGACTCTTTTGTTTTTTCATCAGCAAAAGCACTAGTTCCTGTTCTTAGTCTCATTGGGTCTTCTTCTACATTTTTTGCAATTCTTTTTGCAGTTTCATCTGCTGTTTCTTTATTTTTATATGCAAAAGAATTTTTATTATTATGTTCTCTTTTAGAAAGTTCTTTAGTATCTACTTTATATTTATTATCTGTTTCTCTTATAGTTGTTTTAGTATCTTCTGACAAATTACTATCATCATGTTTTGCTTCTACTATTTGTTTTTTTGTTTTATTAGAATATTTATCAAAACCAAAAGACTTTGCATAAATATCTTCTCTAGGACTAGCAAAAGCAATTAACTGAGACTTATTCATATCTTTAATTCTATCAACACTTTGACCCGATGCTGCTAATTTTACAATAGTAGTTTCTACCATATCTTTATCTAATTTAGATAAATTGTTAAGTAAAGTTCTATTGTTTTGTATATCTGTGTTTAGTTTACCAAAGTTTTTATTAAAGTTATCAACTTTAACAGAGTCAAATATTAAATTAAAATCTGAATTATTTTTTAATGCATTATTAAAAGCTGTATTATATTCTGCTGTACCTGCGTAGTATATATTATTATCTATATACATACCTGTTGTTAGTCCTGCATTATTATACAAATTTAATGCACCTTTAATCATATCTTTTTCTGCAAGAGCCATTATAGCATCTACACCAGGAAAAAAGCTAGTTCCACCTTCAGGCTTATCTGATATGTTACTTAAATTAAATTTTACATTATTACCTTGTGGAGGAACAGTAAGTCCTGCTTGTTTTGCATAAGCATTATAAGCAGTAATATCTAAATTTGAAGCATCTAAATCAATATTATTTTTATTAAAATAATCTTGTAAAGCTCCTGTTTGTTGTATGTCTATAGAAGGTTGTTTTAATACTATTTGATTATCTTTGTAGTAATTAAATTGTTCATTACCATCAGCACCAAATATAATATTATTTGCAAACTCTACATTTTGAAAAGGAGTCTTACCTGGTCCAAACATAGGTTCTTCTTGAGGTCTATCACTTCTTTCTTGTTGTATAGGTTGACATACACCATTAATTAATTTAAATCCTGGTGGGCAGGGGTCTATAGGTGTTTCAGGTTGTCTTGGTTCGACAGGTGTGGTAACAGGTGGAAGAGGCATTGTGCTAGGTGGTGCTACTATACCTTCACCTACTTTTGGAAATGTTGTTTGGTCAAACCGTGGTAATTCACCTTGTTCTATTTCCCTTAACATACGAGGAAATCCTTCCTCTGCTGTTCCATATGTTATTGTTGCTTTTGGTCCAATATACTTTTCATTAGTGACAGTCATAATTCCATCTGTAGCAGAATCATACACTTGTTGTTCTGTTTGCACAGATGGACTCATAATACCTACAACTCCTTCTGTAGCTTGAGTGTCACCATATTTTTTTAGTATATCAGATAAAGCCATTTACTTATTGAGTTGTTCCTTCAGGTTGAGTATTTGGTGCAGTAAAGCCGCCCTCCCCTGGAGTTTGTGGAGTTCCGACTCCGATGTTGCCACCTCCAGACCCTTGTGTGTCTGTGTTAGCTGCTCCTGCAGGTACTCCTCCAGTATTTGCCATACCACCTTGTTGTTGGTTAATGCTTTGAGTTTGTTGACTTCCATTCATTTCTCCCATCATTTTCATAAAGATTGCAGCTTTCTCTGGGTCGTTAACTAATTGGTCAGGGTCAATATCCATTGACTTTGCAATCTCTCTAATAATACTATGCCATTTTATAAAAGGTGCTAAGAATTGATTTGATGCAACTTGCATAAATGTCATTAATCTTTGTGACCTAACTTCTTTTGTCATAAGTGAAGTTGTGCCTTGTGCTTTAATATCTAAGTCACCTTGTATTTCAGGAATATCTTTATTAAATTGCATATTCCAATGAAACAAAGTTTCTCCTAGTGGTCTTAATAAATAATCATCTACATTTTTAATAACTGTTTTAATATTTAATGCAGCAGCACCCATTAACATTGACATGCCTGATGCTGTTCTAGTTGTAGATTGTATACCTGTTTGTCCATGAGAATAAGAAGGTATACCTGTAGATTCATCTGCTAGTTGTCTAAACTTATCAAACATCTGCATATTTTCAGGAGCAGTGTTTGGAAATCTTAAACCATGTATAGACTGTCCTGTTTGTCCACTTTGTCTTCTAAATATTTTACCAGGAAATACTGTCATGTCCTGACCTGGTACTAACATAGTTTCATCTACATCAAAAACTAAATTACCTGCTAGTGCTAAATTATCAATAGCCATTCTTGCATGACCATTCATAATTGTTTGTGCATCATCCATGTTTTCAGGTATGCCCACACCAAAGAATTGATAAGGATTAATTTCATAAGGGCATACCATAAAAGGATTTCTTGCAGGAGTAAAAGGATTGAGAACTAGTCTTAGTATGTGACCATTAGATACCCATGCATTAATTTGCACTTCATCTAAATCGTCTTCTATACCTTCAGGCATTTCGATACCTGCTTCTTCTACTAGGTACTTATCCATAGTACCCCAATACTCTAATACTTCAAATCTATTTTTGTTATACTCTTCTTGATTTTCTCTATCAAATAAAGCAGTCTCATAACTTCTGTTTTCATAATTAGGACCACCTGATAATAATTCTTCTATAGCAGATTTTCTAAAGAAAGGTCTATTAATTAAATCTCTAACTTGTGTTCTATTAAACACATGTCTTTGAATAATATAATCAGCGTCATCCATAGTTACAGCATCTGGGTCAGGATATAAATCCCAACAACTGACAGCTTCTACTCTTGGTACTAACTTTGTTTTAGGAGCGTATACTCTTTCTCCACTGTCATCTAATGCCCACTGATGAATTGATTGTTCGTAATTAAATGGACCTTTTAATATACCAGTTCCAAGTAAACACATTTCAAATAATACATGACGCATTACTGATATAGCATGTGATTCTTCTAACTGGTCATGGATTAACATTTCCATGTTTTTTGCAGCTTCTTCTGCAGGTTCTATTTGTGGCATAGTTTTTAAATCAGGAGCAGCTCCCTCTTCAAAACCTGCATTTTGATATTTTTCTGCTAAACCATTTAGTATTTCATTAGCAGTAGAACCTGGACTTATTTCTCTACCATCTCCTTCAAAACCATATATATCCTCCATACGAGGATTTTTTTGCATACCTTTTGGTTTTATGTGTGCGTATTTTTCTACACCTATAGGGTCTGTTGTTGGAAATATACCAATAGGAAATTTACCTTGTGAAAATAAAACTTCTATTAGTTGTCCGTATGCAGCTAAAACTTTAGTCTTAGTAATCTTAACGAATACTTTAGACTTTTCTGAATCACGAAAAGCCATGTCAGAACTATAGATTCCTCTATAGTTTCTGTATGACCTTAACCATCTTTTCTCGTCATATAGACGAGCTTGTTCTGATTCTTTTAGTCTAGATTCTACAAGATATCCTAAATTACTATAAGACTTATCTTTTTCTTCTGATAAAGAACCTACCTCATCAGATTCAGAAGTCAAGCCACTTGTATTTGAATGTGGCATTTTTTACCTCTTAATAGTCTCTTTCGTCTGCCATTGTAAATATTTTACCATCGACATATGCTTTTTTTTCTTTAGGGAAGTCTTTGTTTACTCCACCTTCAGCATAGTCAGCAGGAAAAGCAGAACCACCTTTTACAACATTGGTTTTTGAATCGCCTTGCTTTGAGGCTTCGTTACCATACATGTTCTCAGGAAGTTCACCTTGCTTATATTGTTTCATGATTGCCATTTTATTTTTCTCCTTTTAGTTGTTTTTGTATGTAAGGTAGTAACCAAGGGTTATCTACACATACAGTCGTTAGTCCATTCGCAAGAGTGTTGCAAATTTTTTCTTCTTCTTTATCATCTAATTCTATTGCCCACTGATATACTATAGCATGAAATATTTCATGTATTAAAGTATTAGCATGAGATACATTATCTTCAGTTGATGATAAAGCTATTGTTCCATCTGATGCAAGAAATTGTCCATTTATTTCATTACATTTAGATACGATGGAATCTAAACTTTTTATTTTATAATTTTTATATCCTATTTTAATATCTTTCATTAATATCCAAAAACTTTATCTGCAGGTTTAAAATCTCTAGTTTGTCCTACACCAAAGTCGTGAAACTGTTTTGCAACAGGATGAACGGGTCTACTCATACAACCATATCTAAGTGCATCATAAGCATGGTCTTCTGCATGTGTATCTACATCTTCAGGATTATTTTTATCAACTGGTAACATAGGCATTGTTCTAATTAAGTTAATACAGTTGTCAAATATAAATAAAGATGGATATCCTGTTTCTTCGTCAGGTCTTAATCTTTTGTGTAATTCTAATTTACCTGCTACTCTACTTCTAGGTGTTCTATCAGATGGTCTCCAACGACATCCTTCTTGTATCATAGTCTCTGCAATACTCGGTCCTATATCACCTCGTCTTGCCCAAGTAGAACTATCAAGAACTCCATATCTAATATACTCACCATGTTCTTGTTCTAAAACTTTTCTAGCAAAAATATCTGCAGTAATTTTTTTTGTATATAATTCTCTATATACAAATATATTATTATCAAAATCTATAGCAAACCATAAACAACAAGCAGGTGAACTATATCCCCAGTCTGCTGCTCTAAATCTCATCCAGTTTCTAGGAATGTCAAAAGGTTTTACAACATGTAACTCCTTGCTAAACTCTGGAAAAGAAGAATCTTCAAAAGCCTCCCAGTTACCATCTAAGAATTGTTTTCTTTGTACTTCAGGTAAAGATGCTAACATTGCATAGTAATCATCTGTCTGCATCAAGTAAGGGTTGTCTTGAAGTTTAGCGGGTATAAATCTTCTCGATATTTTTTTAATGCCTGTTGGTGTTTTAATATCTATATCAAATTTAGTGTTAGGTGTAGAGGGGTCAACAAACATTTCTTTAACCCATTGCGAACCAACATTTCCCGGGTTGCCTGTTGCTCTCATATACACAGGTATCTCAGGGTCAACACTTCGTAAAGAAGACCGAAGAAAATTATATATATCTTCGGTAGGATATTGCGGTAGTTCATCTATTCCAATCCAAGTATATGATTGTCCTTGGTAGCGTAAAGCATCAGTTAAGTTTTCCGCATATCCAAACTCTATTCTAGCACCTGATGGAAATCTCCATTCTTTTTCTTGTTCTCTCCATTTAGCACCAGGATATGCTTTTGAGTAAAGTTGTTGAGAATGATTTATTAAATCTCTTAACTCTGGCATTGTTCTTCTTATTAACAATGCTCTATGTTTTTGTTTGTGACAATATCGTAGTGGGTCTACTAACATTGCGTAAGACTTTCCACCACCTCTTGCACCACCATAAAACACTTCTCTTTCTGGTGCAGCTAGAAACTCTGTTTGTGGTCCTTCGTTAGGTTTAAAGATTACATTTTTATCTTTTAACGCAGCTTGGATATTAGGCGAAGAACTTTCAATTTTATCTTCTTCAATGATTTGCTTCTTACCATCGAACACTTCATCGATATCTTTGAGTTTATTTTTTGTTGCCCAAAAGTTTTTTTGTGCTTTTTCAAGTTCATGCTTTTTTTCTCTAAGCATGTCTTGTGCTGACTTTCGAGCTTTTTTCTCTTTAATAGTAAGAGGAGCGTTGACGCTAGTTCTTCTTTTTCTACCAGTGCTTTTAGGTTTAGGTTCTTCTACCACCCTTTATGTATCACTCTTTTTAATACTTCTCTTAAACCCATACCAGTTATGTTTCTACCAGTATGATGTGATAACCACTCTGCAGTTTCTTTATAGCTACAGTTGTTATCTATAAAACTTTTTGCTTTATCTATTAGTTCCATGTGTTCAGGTATTTGTATTAATACTTTATTATCTTCTTCTGAAACTTTATATCCTAAAGGTATAACTCTACCTTTTCTTTCTCTAGTAATTTTATCTTCAGTCATTTTGTTTTGGAGGTAAGATAAATACACCATGTGCTACTTTTGCATTGACATCTATCTTTTCTCTTTTTGATAATCCTACTCTATCTAATATTTGTTTTGCTGCTTCCATTCTAATAGATGCACCAGGAGTAGAACCATCTTCTTGTAAAGCATTTATCATTCCCATACTTGCTCTTGGGGCAAATGCTGCTAATAATTTTTCTGCTCTATCAATTATTTCATCCTTCAAAGATTTTAAAGGTTGATGATAATCTGCATAACCTGCAATCTCTCCTGCAATCTTTGGGTCACCTTGTGCTTCACCAAATAAAGCATCTAGAAAAGTTTGTTGCTTTTCGGTTACTTCTAAATCTCTTTTATCGTTATCAGGAACTAACATTGCGAACTTTTTGTAAGTGTCTTTCCGTTCTTTCTTTTAACCAATCAGGAGATTTTCTTATTCCAACTTGTTCTTCTATTTGTCTTTCTTTCATTCCATTACGAGCAGACTCTATCATTTGGTCACGACCTTTATGCTCTGCTCTTTCAATAAAGGAAAGGTTGGGTGCAGTTATCACCATCTCAATGTTTTTATTTCTGAGTGGCTTGGTCCTATCCTGTAAGGATAGATACTCATCCCACACCTCTCCAGTTATTTTATTCCTAAAAGAATAAATCGGCATTATTTTATTTTTATTTGTTTTGGTTTCTTATCTTCTGGAATATTCTTTTCCAATGTAATTGATAAAATACCATTCTCCATTTTTGCAGATTCACATTCTGTAAATTCTGCTAGTGTAAAAGATTTAGAAAACTTTTTAGAAGATATTCCTTTATAAACATAATCTGAATCTTCTGATTTAAGTTCTCCATGAATAGTCATCACATTATCTTTTACTTCAATGTCAATATCATTTTTACTAAATCCTGCTAATGCTAATTCAATATTCCATTTATTGTCATTAAGTTTTTTTATATTATAATGTGGGTATCCTTTAATCTCTGTTCCTGTTAAAGAATCTAATGAGTTAAAGAATGAATCAAACCCTATTGTATAGGGCATGTATTTATCTAGTGTAAAAGTCATTTATACCTCCTTGCTCTAAGCTAGATATATTATCTTACATGTGTAAGATTTGATGACCCATATGGCATCATCAAACTTTTTAAACTTTTTTTCTTGCTCTTTTCAAACTTAGCTTCGCTCTTTTTGCGATTGCTGCTTGTTGTGGTTTACCACCAAACTTACTTCTTTGTTCCATGACAGTAAGTATCTGAATCTTCCTAGCATACGGTTTATTAATTTTACGAACCTTGCGAACAGTATTCTTTGCATCCTGCACTGATGCATATTTAATTCTAACGGTATCTCTAGGATTCTCATCAGTATATAATCTTCTTCCTGAACCTTTTGGTTTCTTTCCTGTTCCTACTTTAGGGTCAGCCATTAAAAAGTTAATTTTAATCCTACTTTAACACTATCTTTATCTGCAGACAATTCTGTTTTTAAATCTTCTGTAAATGATTTAGATAATTTTAAATTAGCATCTCCATTTTTATTAACTGTAAAAGAACTGCTATATGTTTCATCACCTAACTTTAAACCTATTTTATTTCTACCTACTAACATATTATCACTAAAAGGTATCTTATTTATCTTAGATTCTATTTTATCTTTTATAGCACTAACAACAGGTGTATTTAATATAACACTACCTAAAGCAGCAGCACCTACTTTTTTAGATGTTTTAATTAATTCTTTTTTTTGATTATCTGATTTTGCTACATTTTGTAGCTCTTCTATAATTCTAACACTATTTGAATATTTACTTTCATCAGTCATTGTTTCTGTTGTTTTCTATTACCTCTACGAACTCTGTTCCTTTAATTGCTTTGTATACATTGCCTTTAGGACTTACTGCCTTTAACATGTCGTTGAGACTTCGGAGGATTTTTCTTACGCCCCCCTCTACCAGACCAAAGACATTTATTAGCCCAATAAGCGGCACTCGTAGGACCTTTTGCAATATTTTTAGCATGACGAGCCTTAAATGACTTCCTAGCTTCTGGACTATAGTTATGCCCCATAGAAGCATCACCGAACCGAATAAGCCTTGGTTTGCCGTTGACGAGTATGCCAACTTTACCTTTCTTATTCCCTTCAGTACGAATGACACAAGAGTTAAATCTTTTAAGACCATATTTTTTAAGAAAGTCTTTTCTTTTTTCCGTTTCGCTTTTTGCCATTCTTTTTAGGTTTAAGCTCTCCCACAGCAATCATTATTACTTTCTTTGGTTTCTTATTTTTAGTTTTAGTTCCGTATGACATTACGCTTTTTTCTTTTTATTTGTCATGGTAGCTCCTGCAATTCTATCTGCTTGAGTAGCTGCAGGATTATTATCTATTCCTGCTTTTACAGACAACATACCAAAGTTGGTAGTCCGATTGTTTCGGTTATCGGACTTACCATTCATTTTCATTTTATTAGTGTTCATTTCCAAACTGCCCCTATTATGACTAATACTGTAACTGCAATAATAAACCATTTGGCTTTCTTATTGAGTTTATTCCAGTAACCAAGTATTTTATCTTTCATGATACCCTCCTATACTTTCTTACTTTCTTTGCAATGCTCTTCGGTTGCTTCACAAACTGTTTGCCCTTTCTTGTTCCTTCTCGCTTTGCTTTTGTCGTTGCCGCATATTCCGCAGATGTCAGGCTCTTGATTGCCTTCTCGGGTAGATACCTCTCTCCCGTCTTCGAAGAAGGCTTTCCAGACTTTGTTCGCCACTTCTGTTTTGTCCACGACTTTAGACTTCTCTGTGATTTTGCTAGTGCCATTATTTACCTTGACCACGATACTTCTTGTAATTCCTTCGTTTATGTTTATTCATAGACGACATTTTTACTTTACCATTACCTATACTTGTTCTCTTAGGTATATGGATTAATGCTGTTAGTCCACTCTCCCTTGGTTTCTTAGCCATTTAATTTAAAATATTTTTTTTGATATGCATTTAGTTCTTGTATTGTATTTATTTCTGTGTCATGCTCACACAGTTTTTTATATAATGTTTTATCATTTAACCAACTTCTACCATTCCAAAACTCAAATCCATCAAACCTAGATTTATATACATTTGATTTTTCATACCCATAGGCTAAATAATATTTTTTACATTTATTTTTTATAGACCAGTCTATTTCGTATAGTGTTGCATATGTACCCATACTTAGTTTTGGGTCTTCATAATCCCAAGCAAACTGCCCTGTCAGTACATGATTACTATCAAATACTTTAATTTCTGTAAACGCTATCGGTTTATTTTTAAAATAGTAGATAAAATATTTCCAATCAATGTTGTCTTCTTTTTTAAAGAACTCGCTTTCTTCCTCAAAGTCCTTCTCATGAAACTTCTTATGCTTAATATATTTCTTATAAATACTGGAAATAGTAGTGAAAAGTGCATCATCTAATTTATCGTATACCTCAACTGTTATATCTTTTTTTCTTAATATCTTTCTTTGTTTTTTACTAAATGTAAACTTGTTTAATAATAATCTTGTATTCCTAGCATTAATCCAAGTTAGTTCATCTAACTCTGTGTAGTACCAAGATAACGGAATCCATCCGTTCTCAAAAGCAAAACTATATTCTTTCTTTTTAAACTGAGCTAATGCTAAAGAATAAATTAAATCGTAGTTAGTTAGCTTTCCTGTAATGTGGTCGAAGACTAACTTCACTGAGGTCTTTCAAACTGAGTCATGTAAGAATCATCAGTTGTAACATCTTCCTCTCTAGTATTTTCTACTGTATAAAAGTTTTGGTCTATCTTATATCCTGGATTTTCTGTTAGTCTTTTTTCCATAAATGCATCATCATACCAAATGGTTCTATTGTTTGGATATGCAAAAAAGTTACCGTCATCCATTCTAAACATGTGAGCACATTTGTGTTCAGGGTCTTCACTAAAGTTAGTATCTAACATTGCTGCTTTGTTTTCCCATGCCCAGTCTATTGTAAACATGTATGTGCCTTTTCTTTTAACACCTTTATAGTCTACAAGTTCTGCTCTCATGTTTGCTAATCTATTTCTTCTATT
>VTLG01001541.1_pt1 | contig 10875 bp, 11 predicted proteins | sample 4694571 | NCBI WGS metagenome assembly VTLG01 (sample SAMN12604809, study PRJNA352737) | marine metagenome | biome: ENVO:00000447; feature: ENVO:00000209|ENVO:00000569|ENVO:01000036; material: ENVO:00002151; isolation source: viral sequences binned using virsorter ... | reverse complement strand
GGTATCTCCATGTATTGAACTTTGTCCACTCTGAACGGCATATCTTAATTTTACCGTTCTCTCTAGATTTTTTTTATCGTCTGGTGCTTTTGACATTTTATTTTTCGATACAACTAATTACAGTTACCACAACATCTTGAGATAGAGTCCTGTCGAAAGGAACATTTGTATCAGCGAGTTGAGTTGCGTCATCAATTTTAGTAAACTTCAGAACTGGCAATAATCTAGCGCCAGCTCCAGTGTCACTATTTATTGTTAAATCTGGGAGTTTAGTGAATCCAAATCCACCATTTACAACATTTGCTCCGACTATGAATCCATCTTGAATATTCAATTCAACTTCTGCTCCACCGTCAACTGTGAGTGTGTCATCATCTGCGTATCCAGAACCAACATTTTCTATAGCGATACTATCTAATGATGTAACATAAGAAACTGCTCCATCATAGTTTGCATTTGGATCTGGAATTACTTCTTTTTCAGTCAATGATCCATCTGGATTGAGGGTTGTCTCCGTTGTGTTCGGTAGATACTCTTGACCTCCACTTGTTATTACAACACCTGTAACTGAACCGTCTTTAATTTTAACATATCCTCCCGCTCCATATCCTTTATCACAACTATCAAAGAATGAAAGTAAGGGTGGTGATGTATATCCAGTTCCAGATCCTATAATTGAAACTCCAATCACTCTACCAAGTGCATTTACAATCGCACTTCCACTTGCACCTGTGCCTCCACCACCTAAGAAATCAACTCTTGGTGGGCCACACTTAAGAACATTAGTGCTACAATTTGGAGCACTCGGTAATGCTGGTATTCCATCTGCAATACTATCAATACCTTCAGCAAGATTAGTGATAGAACTCAATCCAGCTTTATCAAGTATATTACCAAAAACATCAAAACCATCTTCAATCGCCTGTGTGACTCCAGACTTTGATGAGAATGAAGTTGTTGGTGGGCAATTTACTTGATCACAATCAAGAACATTTGTAATTATATTTGCAAATTTAATTGCCTTTGAAAATGTTGCACTTGGAAGTTTTAAATTAACACCCATCAAACTATTTAATTGACCAAACATACCACCAAGAGCTGAGTCTATAAGATTATTGATTTGACCAAACATATCACCCATAAAATTTTCGATACCACAAATCGGAACATCTAATACCTGTCCAATCATATTTTCTAAACTATCGAGAAGATAATCTTTTAATTCATCCTGTATCTTTTCAATATTACAAAAAATAGTGCTTGTTAATGCATTTGTAGCTTGACCCATCACAACCTGATTAAATTTATCAACACTATTCTCCATTCTTTTATCTAACTTATCGAGAGTATCTTGAATCAACCATGAACGACCACGACGAATTAATTTTGTCATGGAGTTGTGAACTAAATTAGTGGTTGCTTTTATCTCTTCTTGAATATCAACCACACCACCGTAAAGTGGATCAATTGACAAACCAGTTCCAACAGTCTGAAGCGCATTCACATTTTTTGTAAATTTTTTGATTGCATTACTTATCTTTGATATCTCATTATCTTCGCAAGGACTAAAAGTATCAGTGGTTACATTTGTAGAGTTTTGTTCCTGTTCCTGTGCGTTTGTTTTATTTTTCTCACCAGCAGAATGTTTGACATTTGTTGAACCTTTGTATATCTGAGTTTTGTTTGCCATTTGTTTCACTTTTGGTGGTGTATATGGCATAAAACAAGTTTGTCTCTTTGCATTAAACATTGCAGTCGAGAGTTCATCATCAACAAATGGTTGTTTGAATAATGTTCCAAATATTACTGGTTGTTGACCATCATCACCATCAGCAAAGAAACCAACAACCACTTCTCCACCCTGATAATTCACCGTATCACCACAACCACCAGTTGTGGAAACATTAGGTGGTAACAAAATATGTGCTAAAGGTAAATCCTTATCTGGTAAATCATCAGAACAGTCATGATATCCAACAATACGAACACGACATCTAAAACCATAGATATCCTTTCCATCAGGATCATCTGCTTGTGTCTTTTCTAAGGAATCTCCCCACTCTCCTTTCTCTGGATCGGTCACTTGACCAATCCACCACTTCATAGGATCTTTTCCCCAAAAATTAGTCGATTGTTGGTACATTCAGTTAGTCGTCGTATATTAAACACTCTGGTTCATCAGGATGCATATCACAGAATAATTCTAAAGCATTTGGATCATGGTGATCGCCAGCTTCGATTTCTTCTTTGTGATGTTCTGCATACTCTTCGAGTTCATGTAACTCTTCTTTTGCATGTCTTCTTGCTGCTGGGTTCGCTTGTGGATCGTCAGCAATCTTTTTGTCGTATTCAATGTGATCTTCGATTGATTTCATTTGATTCTCCTGTTTCTTTTATTTAAGCGGTAAAGACATCACGAATTAATTTTAATTGTGTGTTTGCCTTTTTATTACCTATGCTGTGTTTTAATTCAGACACCAAATACTTTCCACTAATATCATTATCTCTATCTGATCCATAATCTGTTTGTTCTTGATCATCACTTTTTTTCACTGGTAATTTGACTTCAATCATTTGACCAGCTCTCATGTCAGGATTAAACGGAACAGAAATACTTAATGATTGTGAAAATAGTAAATTATTCCTAGCATAAGACTTGTTTTGGAAAATGGCAAGCTCAGTTTCCTTCTCTCCTTCATCCTTTTTAGAACCTTTTTGCATCGCTCCTTTATCTAATAATCTTAACATTAATCGAGTTGGAAAGTCTTCTAATCCATTTGGTAACTTTGGTGGTTTTTTCAATCCGACTTCAGATATTTTATAATCAGTTGTCTTAGTGGTGCCAGTTTCTAGATCAATGTATATTGTTTTATTTGCATACATTCCTAATCTACAATTCATTCCAATATCATTTGTTGAATCTAAATTATTTTCAATAATTTTAAAATCTGAGTCCACTGGTTTTTCTGGTTTTTCATACACAATCGCATCACTATCTAATAGTTTTTGAATTGATTTAAAAAAGTAACCATCCAACGTCTCATAAAACAAAAACCCACAATTTTTATCATCAGTTGCAGCTTTAGGACACAACCATTGAATTGTATCAAATGGTCTTTTCATATTACCTATGAAGGAATATTTGTTAAATGCCTGATCTTTATCAAGGTTCTTACTTGTTTGGATTCCTCTTTTATCACCTATGAGCAATTCCGTAACAAGATCAGAAACATTACCAGAAAACCTCTTTGAAACTCTTGATGTTTCATTTACAATTGACTCCACTGAAACAAATTCTAAAGTAGCTATTTGTTTACTTGATGAGGTCTTAACATCCTTCACAGAGTTCAACATTAAAGAATGTTTATCAGGACTAATCACAAAATCATCATAATTAGGTGTTTGAATAATTAAATCTAAGTATTCTCCACCAGTTATGCCTTCACGACTAATTAATTGATCAACATCAATAAATTGAATAGACAGTGAAATTGACGGACTTTTAAGACTCTCAAAATATGTGATCGTTGGATTACCACCAGATATCTCAAACTCTTCAGATAATGATGATCCCTCTGTTGGAATTAAAGTGCAGTTTTTGATAAGATATTTATTTTCCATTAATTTATCATCTTAGCAATTGATGGTGGTAATTTAGATTTAGTTGTTTTGATAACTTGTGTCTTTGAACTCATCGGAACTGGAGTGGGGACTTGTTGAGTTTTTGTTTGAATTACTGGTTGAACTACAGTTTGCACTCTAGGTTTATTTACCACACTACTAGTTATGCTACCAAATTCATTATTATTAGAATCTGCCTCTACATATTCAGAAGCAAATTTCTCTGTAGGATCTGCTTTTATATTTCTTCTACTGAAAGGGAAAGTTAATATTTTACCTACATCTGATATTCTTTTTTTGAAAGATTTAGCAGATGATTTTGCTGTGATTGAGTCAGTGCCACCACCTCCACCACCAAGACCTGGCAAATTTGGCATAAATTGTTCTACACCAGCCTCACCAACTAGATATGGTTTTCCTTTTGTAACAGGGCCACCATATTGTCTTTCTTCAATATTTTCATTTTGATCTTCTGCCTCTTCTAATGCTGCTTCATATCCTAGCTGATATCCTTTCGTCTGTCCATCTTTAAATCCTGTTTTTTCTCCTTCATCAATTCCCTTTTGATATCCAGCATCAAAAAATTTCATAAAGTTAATTGAGTTTTGCTGAGATTGAAGTAATCTTTGTTCTTTAAAAAATATTCTTTTTTCAATCGCATTCAACCTCTTTTCCGTAGTTACTATGCTCTTGAACATATTTTTTGAATTAATTCTCATGTCAAGCTACCGATAGAAATTGATTTGATATAACATTAATGAATGGTATTTCACTTTCAGTTTCTGTCAATTCATCAGTTTCATTACTTGAATTATCAAAAGGTGCTGATGATTGAGCTAGTTCTGGATTACCACCAGTGTCACCGATTGGTGGTAAGGTTATACTACTGAGATCTTCTTCTGGTAATGTTAAATCTTCAATACCAAAGTCACTCATTTTATTTTTTATTCTTGATCCAAGTTCTCCAACTGATATGAATCCATCATCATCTAAATCGAGTCCTGAGTTTCTTTCATATCTAGCTCTGATGGCTGAGTTGATTTTTTCACCATCATCAAACTGATCCCCTGATCCCAATAATTGAAAATCTGGCCCTTTATCAGCATATGAAGGCATGAAAACTGATCCATATAATTGAGATGTGGTTGCATTCTTAGGTAGATTTTTTGATAGATATCTATCAATCAAAGGCAACTGATCAACTAAACTCATTCCCCTTATATCATCTACAGTTGTTCCAAACTCCTCTGCAATTTCTGGTTTAAATTGTATTAGTCCACCAGCTCCAGTGGTTTTATTCAATGCGTCTCCCTTAAAACCAGATTCTGACGCAATCAATCCTAATAACTCTGCTGCCTTGATATTATGTTTATCTGCTATTTTTTGTATTCCACTTAAGAATTCTTTATTACCACCTATCAGATCTTTTGATGCTCCACTTAATTTAAACGTCTTATCTTTTAAAACATCATTTGGAATTATTGTACCTGATGTCTTCGGTATGAAAACTTCAGGCCCCACCTCACCAACTAAAGCTGGTTTATTGATAGGGGGATCTCCACCCTCTGCGAAACCAGTCAAATTTGAAAGAGCATTTAAACCAAAAGCTGCACCAGCTGTTAATAATGATCCACCAACAGGAGATTGAAAAACACTAGCAGCTCCCTGTCTAAGAGATTCAGATAGAGTTTTACTTTTTTGATCTTCTAAACCTTTCTCTTGTTGATCTAATTGTTTTTGTGATTGATCTTCTTGTTTTGCTAAATCCTGTTCTCTAAATTCAAGTTGTTTCTGTCTATTCTCTTGTTGAATTATAAAATAATTTGTAATGTTTGATATATCTTCTTCCATTATTTGAATACTTTCTTGTATTCCTTTTACTAAATCATCATTCGCTTTAATTGATGTGAGATTCTCTTCAGATTGAGTCAAGGCACGATTGGCCATACTTTGAACCGACACGATTGATTCAAAGAAATTGGCAGCTGTTATTTTCTTAGGTTTTAATGCCTCTTCATCCATGAGAATTTTCTCTTTGTTGTCTCTTTAGATTCTCAGCTTCAATATAATTCTTGAGTAGAGTCAAATAAATGTCTCTCTCCCAAGGCATCATATTTTCAAGTTCTGTCAAGCTATATTTATGGTATTGCATGAGAGCAAAATTGATTCGATAAAAAGACTCAAGACTCTCTCTTGCAATACTTAGCCGAAAAAATCGGCTAGACCCTCCAAAACGATACTACTTTTCTTTTTGGTGTTTGGATTTGTCACATCAATCGTATGAGATAATTTAGGCATTGTTGCAAAAAATTTCTCAACCTGTTTATATTGTTTTGAATTTAATTGTTCGATAAACTCCAATCTTTCATCAGGAGTATAATCTTTTCCTTCCCAGGCTTCCTCTTCTGTAAAAACAGTTTCAATACAATCTGCAATTAGTTTAAAAGTTTTATCAACAACTGTTTGAGGTTCATCTTCTGTTTCAAAATTATTTTCAATAAACTGATTCAGTGAAGGATATTTCATACGGATTGATAAATTCTTATCTAACGTAATATCTGTAGTGTGATCTTTTGGTTTAACGACCTGTATCTCATCAACATATATTGTTATTGGCACTTCAGTTTCATTATCATCTGGACATGTAACAATTAATTTTATATCCTCACCAATTGACTTTGCACGAATATTTAGAAAAATATATTCAATATCAAAAGTTGGAAGATCATCAATTTTAACACCCCTTGTCAAAACGCATTTCTTCAATACATCTTTTACAGCGTTTGTAATTTCAATTTGATTTTTAGATTCTAACGCTATGATTAAAATCTTCTCTTCTTTAACAAGGAATGGACGATATTTAATCTTTTTGCCTGTTGATGGCATTTTCAACTCATATGTTGGAGTTGTAATTGTTGGTAATGGCATAATATTGAATCAATATTTTATATAGGAGGGTTAATCACCTCTTATTTGGATTGTTATATCTTGTTTTATTATTGGTTTTGTTTGATTTGTTTTTGGTTATATTAAATGAGCCCTCTGGAACAGTGTTTCCGTACAACAATGAATCACGAAGACCATGCCTTCTTGATTGTTCTTTACTATTCAGTAAAGAGAAAGCATCTGCAGCGATAGCTTTGTTTGTGTCAGTGTAATTAAAATCGGAGACAAATCTATCATAAGCAAGAGTTACACTACATCTTAACACATTTGACTGACCATAGGCAACTCTCATTGATGTTAAATTGGTAGGCCAAATGTTTATAAACTCATAAGTTGTCATTCTTGAAGTTGGTTCTTGTCTTTGTATATTTCTTTGTCTTAATTCACTATTATTAAGTGCGGAAGTTAAATTATCCACAAATAAATCTCTCTCAAATTTAGTTACATGAATTGTTTCCTTATAATCTTCTGGATAATTAAATCTACCATAGGCGTTTGGATTTTTATTATATCCTTTTGGGCCAGTGATGGGATTTATGTATGTCATCCATGATTCTAATACTTCTATGATTACATGATCGAGATCACAATAAAATGTTAGGTTGAGTGGTGGGAAAGTTCTTAGGTTTGGAAACTCCTCTTGAATACCTTGATGATGTCCAACTGCAAGACTTGTCTGAAAAGATGTGCCTGGCAATTCTGCTTCAGCACACATTATTGACATTTTTTCCATAAAGTCATTACCACTTGATCTTCTTCTAGAACTTGCAGCATTTCTGTTTATATCATTACTCTCTAACCAATTTTGCCATTTTCCAAATGAAAATGTGACCTGATAAAACGTATCTAATGAAGGGCGACCAGCAACCTCCCTAACATCAAACATGTCTTTTGAGAATATTCTATTTCTATTCGGGAAAATACTATTGCTTGGCACGATAAATAAATTTGTGTTGTTATTACTATATATGAGCTATAAAGGAATATATAAGCCTTCTAATCCTAAAAAATACAAAGGTGATCAATCTAATATTATTTATAGGTCTTTGTGGGAGAGAAAATTCATGAATTATTGCGATTTAAATGAAAATATTCTTGAATGGGCATCTGAAGAGTTTTGGATTCCCTATCTAGATCCTACAACAAATCGTGTTCGTAGATATTTTCCTGATTTTTTCATTAAATATAAGGATAAAACTGGTGATATTCGTAGATCAGTGATCGAAGTGAAACCAATGAGAGAAACACTTGAACCAAAGGCAACAAAGGGAAAATCAAGAAAGACAATGATAAATGAATCAATGACATATGTTAAAAATCAAGCAAAGTGGAAAGCAGCGAGAGAGTTTTGTGCAGATCGTAAATTAGAATTTAAAATCATGACTGAGAAAGAACTAGGAATCCGATGAGTATTCTTCAAAATATATTGAATAGAGTTAGTGGTCAAGTCAATGAGGATTTCTTTCGCCAACAATTAATGCAAGAACTTGGATCTACAAATTTTGATGATGATGCTGCAGATACTGGCGGATTTGCTGCTGGACAATTATATTTCTTCACCTATCAAGCACAGACAAGACAACCATTTTATGATATGTATCCGTTGTCATATGTGATTGAAATGAGATCAAATGGATTTTTAGGTTGTAATCTTCACTATCTTCGATTGAATCAAAGAGAAGAACTTGCAATGAGCTTACTAAATAACTCTGCTCAGGGTGCAGTTGCAGTTCCCCCTCGAACTCTACATAAATATGTTTACGCTGGTGTTAGGGGTCAACCATATCGTATTCCAAATACAGAGTGGACAGATGTAGCACAACTACCCACTGAAAAATTCGTTGATATGAGAGGAATTAGTGTTCCAAGAAGCAGAATTTACAACACAAACTAATGACGGTAGCAAAAAGTAAAAAATATAGATTAAACTCTAAAGGAGAAGAGGGAACTGGCAGTCTATATTCATTTAGCTTTGATAAGAATAACAACTTGATTGGTATTAATCAAGGGGCGGGACGCAATGGACAATATAGAGAAACTCCATTAGATCCATCTAGTAATCTATTTACTACATTAGCTAATTCAGAGTCAGCCTTAGAGGCAATGAATGTTAATAAATTTAAAGGCAAAACGACACAAACTGCTATGCAGATAGCGTCAGCTGAAGAATTGACTCAGCATTATAATAATAAAGATAAAAAACGAACTAATGAAGATATAAACGTAAAAACATCTGATCCTATTCAAAGTGCAAGTGTCTCCACAACTGATGGAAATAATTTCAAACCAGAGCCATACGTTGGTATTTTATCATATCCTCTTGATATTGACCCTCAACAGGATCACTTAAAAATTACAAAATACAAATATACAAGAACTAGTGTTCAAGCTAGTAGACCCGCTAGAACTAAAACAGAAACCATAAAATATAAGAAAGAGAGGAAACAAAATAAGCAACAATTAAGAAAATTTGGTAAAAGATATACAACAGTTGAAGAAGAAGTGCAGTCTAGTGTTGCTGGTGATAGTGTAAAAGGAAAAGAAAGACTAGGATCTGTTATTTTACCAATGCCAAAAGTAGTTGATACGAACGGATGCGAGTGGGGAGAAAGTAAATTAAATATCTTTGGTTTGGCAGCTGTGAGTGCAGGCCAAGAATTAGGTAAACTGGGAGTATCAAAAGAAACTCAGGAAGAGATAGCAGCAATACAAAAAAATACTAAAAAAGACAAAACTAGTGGTCTGAAAGATTTAGCTGGTGTTACAGGTGCGTCTGCTTTTTCGCAAGGAGCCGCATTAGCAGGTATAGATATAGATCAAAATGCCTTTTTGGCAAGAACAGGTGGAAGAGTGTTAAACCCAAACGCAGAATTATTATTTACAGGCCCTGTGTTGAGAGATTTTAATTTTGACTTTTTAATGATTGCAAGAAGTCGTGCGGAAGGTGAAGAAATCAGAAAAATTATTCGATGGTTTAAATTAGGAATGGCTCCAAGATTTAATAGTTCTACTTTTCTTACAACTCCTGACGTTTTCCAATTAGAATATAAACGAGGTCAAGGGCCACAAGATCAACTAGATACTGTAAACAGATTTAGTCCAGGCGGTCTTGCATTAAGAACAATTGGAGTTGATTATGCTCCAAGTGGATACTGGTCTGCATATCAAGATTCTCAACCAGTAGCTCTTAAAGTAACTTTAAACTTCGCTGAGTTGAGACCAATATATCAATCAGATCAAGAATTAACTCCAGCAACAAGTGTAGGTTACTAAAATGTCATATCGAGGATCACCAAATTCATACTTTAGAAAGTTACCGAATCTTAGCTATCCATCATTAGCTAATGATCGGAAGTCTGCGTATGATTATCAAATTGTCAAAAATTTATTTAAGAGAGCAGTTTTAAGAGATGATGTAATTAATGAAATTACTAACTTCACACGTTATAGTATTGAAGGTGATGAGAGAGCAGATCAGATTGCATATAAATTTTACGGTGATTCTGGATTAGATTGGATTATTCTTACATCAAATAATATCATTCATGTGAGAGATGAATGGCCAATGAGTGGTAGAGATTTTCTAACTTATCTTAATGAAAAATATACAAGTGATCAATTATCAAATGTTCATCATTATGAAACAAGAGAAATCAGAGATTCGTCTAATACTTTAATTCAAAAAGCTGGAGTGCGTGTAAAATCAGATCACTCAGTTACATATTTAGATGAAGATTCAACAATTACGAAATCAAGTATAAAGACAGTTTCATATCTTCAACATGAAACTGATTTAAATGATGCAAAAAGAAATATACTTATTTTGAGAGAAGAATATGTAAGCACAGTTCTAAGAGATATTGGAGATATAATGCAATATAAAGAATCTCAACAATATATTAATGATGGTTTGAAAGAAACCGAGAATCCACGCATAATTTCGCCATAAAAAAAGAGGTCGTTTTGAGCGACCTCTGGCGTAAAAAATGGCCCGAAAATTTTTTCGGGGTATTTTCTAATTTTCAGCTAGTTTTGCAAAATAGCTGAGTGCATCTTCTTCATCTTCGTCTGTATTAACTGAAGATGGAGTTGTGTCAACAACAGCACGACCTTCACTTAAGTCCTCTAAGTTATTATCTTCATCAATAACTTCGGGGTCTTGTCTTTTTGGTGCAACAGTGAGACCAAGAACATAATCAAGTCTCTTCTTGAGATCTTCATATGATTTGAACTGATCTGGAGCAACAAGTTCTGCAAGAGAATATTCTTGCTTCCAAACTGCCTCCATTGCATCGTCATCATCTAGAA
>VTLG01010266.1_pt1 | contig 10876 bp, 12 predicted proteins | sample 4694571 | NCBI WGS metagenome assembly VTLG01 (sample SAMN12604809, study PRJNA352737) | marine metagenome | biome: ENVO:00000447; feature: ENVO:00000209|ENVO:00000569|ENVO:01000036; material: ENVO:00002151; isolation source: viral sequences binned using virsorter ... | reverse complement strand
CAATTCTTGAAGGTGAGCAATCTCCACTAAGTATTGAATCAGATAGAAACATCTTATCTAAGCAAGATGTTATGTCTGTTGATTACCATACTGCTTATCACGTTATGGGAACTAAGTGGACATCTGCCACTGACAACCCAACTAACGCACAGTTAGCTAACGACAATAACTGGGGAATCACATACGATGCTGACTTAATTCCTATAGTCGAGCTTATCGTCAACTCACCTCTTGATACTGGTACTAATCCTTAGTACTATTTAATTGGTGGTCAATAAACCTCATCAATTATTGGTGGGGTTTTTTCTTTACGCTACAATAAAACTAAATTACTTTATCAATCGTGGCAGCTACCATAAATGCAACTGTTAAAGGAGAAAATGCTAATAGCTATGTCACATTGACAGAAGCTAATAGTTATTTTGAAACAGTTCCAGATTCAACAACTTGGGATAATAAAACTGTTGACCAAAAGAACAGAGCATTGATAGCAGCTACCAGATGGATTGATAGTTTTGTTTATTACGGAGATAGATGTGATGACGGACAGGCATTAAAGTTTCCAAGAAATAATTATCAGGTAGATGGTGTTGAATTAGCTTGTTCTAAAATTCCAAATAATATTAAATATGCACAATATGAACTAGCTAGAGCTTTAGCAAATGATACGGATGCTATTACAGGAACAAGTGGTAAAGAGGGTAATATTGAACAAGCAAAATTAGGAGATTTGGAAGTAAAATTTAATACTGATAGTCAGGGAACTGGTTCTATTAATAATATTTTAGATGTTTACCCGTGGTTACAAAGTTATCTTGGAGCTTATATGCTAGGTGGAGCAGGATCTTTTCAAATGAGAGTAGTCAGAGGATAATATGTCATTTATAGACAATACTTTTAAAAGTTTACCAGAACAACTGTTAGGAACTTTTGGTATTGATGTGACTTATATTAAAACTGCTACATCCCAAACCTATAACACTACAACAGGAGAAGTAAGCGGATCTGATACTAATGTTTCGATAAAAGCATTGATAAGTAATGTTTCTGGATCGACTTACGAAGGAACGAGCCAAACAACTGATTTGAAGATTATTTTTGGTAATAAAGAATTAGGAACATATTATCCAAAAGTTAAAGATAGTATCCAATATGCAGAAGATGGAGTGAATAAAGTAGGAAGAATTATTAGTATTAATACATCTAGAGGGGACAATCCTATTTTGCATACAGTTATAGTGAGGCCACAATAAATGGCAGAATCTAACTTCAATAAAAGAATTAATAGGTACACTGCTAATAGATTAAATGGTGCATTAGTTGGGGTAGAGGAAGTCGTAAAATTACTTCAATTTAAAGGCCCATCTTGGACAGGTTTATATTCAAATTCATGGCAAATTAGGGTAGGAAAAGAAAAAAGAACAGGAACTCGTAGGGCTGGTAATGCTCAACCTGTGCAATCTCCCAAAATGACTCCAAAAACAATTAAACAAGGACAAAAAAGAGGATTTATAGAATGGGAAATTAGTAACTTAGCTAGAAGTGCTCCTTATGCAGAAGATAAAAAATTAGGTAGATTTAGAAGAGGAAAAGCTGGCTCTAAAGTTATTGGTAATGAGCCTAGAACTGCTTTAGGACAAAGTAAATTTCAACAAAGTGGATCAGGTAGAAAAGGTTTAACAAAAAGAGGAGATACTGGTGGTGGAACTCCAGGAGTTCTTTCTGGTAAAACAGCAGAATTGGATTGGCTACCAAAAACATTAAAAGGAGGAGAATTAAAAGGAAAACTTAGATTAGAATTTAAAAAAGGAAAATCTAGATGAATTATCAAGGAATTAGATCAAAATTTGAAACACCAATCAAAACAGCGTACGCAGCATTATCTCCTGCCGTTCCAGTATTTTTTGATAACTTTGGTGATGTAACATCGGATGCTGATAGCGAATTTGTTTATGTAAATATTCAATTTGGAGTTACAACTCAACCAGGATTAACTGCACAGTTCGATCAAATTCAAGGCATTGTTACTGTTCGAGCGTTTGCTGAGAAAGATAAAGGGCCAGCAAGAAGTCAAACTTTGATTAATACTGCATTTACCAGTATCGAGACAATAAATAATACAGGCCAGCCTACAAGTGGTATTCATGTAAGAACTGGAGAAGTAACTGGGCCTACTTTTGAAGATGATAGACCTTTCTTTGTATCAACAATCGAAACAAATTTTCAAGCTACAGTAATTTCTTGAATCTTTGTTGTAATTCACGCTATCCTATAGACATATCGGGTAGTACCCGTATGTTCAAACCTTAGAATTATTAATCATGGCTACAGTTCTATCGGGTACTTCGGGAGCGTTATATTATTCTCCTGCTGGTACAAGCGTAACAACTCTCACAGCAGCAGCTTTTCCTTCATCAGGAGGGAACATTACTGTTGGTACACAGTTAGGTTACAGAGTAAATGACACAGTAACACTTGCATATCCAGCAGGATCTACAGTAACTAACTGTATTCCAGCAGCAGATTATTTTGTAAAAACTTATGATGCTTCAACTGGTGTTATGACAGTTTCATCATCAGCAGGAGGAGCAGCAGTAACAGCTTCAGCATCTCCTACTTTTGTTGCTGGAACATTTGCAAGCATTACGTTTACAGCACCATTAGTTGTTGGATCTGTAAGAGAATGGAGTTTTGAGATAACTAGAGCAGAAATTGACGTAACAAGTATTGGTCAAACTGTTACTCAAACAGCACCATTTAGAACCTTCATCTCAGGTTTTGCTGATGGTAGTGGTTCTGCTAGTGTTTATTCAACAGATGATGACACACTTCTATCTAGTAGAATGGTTGAAGATGTTATCCAACGTCAACAAACTGGTGCAAAGGTAAGACTGTATATTGATCGTCAGATGAGTGGTGCTAACGTAGATCAAAATGCAAGTAGATCAATTTTGGCAGATATTATTCTTACTTCTGCGAGTTTCAACGTAAACCCAGATGACGGACAGGTTGTAGAGATAGCCTTCAGACCTAGTGCTGCTCCTACATTCGATCTATCAAAATCTGCATAATACTATATTAGTAGTTATTAATTATTATGAACCTCGGTCAATCCGAGGTTTTTTATTGCATAATGAAGTACACTAATAGAAGATAAATTTAATTTATGGCAACCCAATCAGCACTAGACAGACTAAGAAAAGCTGCAAATCTCGAACCAAGAAAGAAGGAAGTAACATTATCCGATGGTTCGATTTTTGAGATGTATGTAACACCATTAACAATGGCAGAACGAGAAAGAGCACAAAAACAAGTAAAAGGAGATGATACTAATGGTTTTGCTCTTCAATTACTATTAAACAAGGCATTAGATGAAAATGGTAGAAAATTATTTAGTGCAGGAGAAGTAGATGTACTAAAAAATGAAGTAAAAGATAAAGATTTACAAAGTTTAATGCTTGCTGTAATTAATGAAGAAGAGGAATTAATTGACCCAAAAGATTAGCTGCTGAATTGAAAAAAGATAATTTAATGATGCTTCAATTTGGTATTGCAAAAGAATTAGGTAAAACATTGAAAGAAGTAAGGGATATGACTTTAGATGAACTTATTGGATGGAGTGCATACTTTCAAGTAATTAATGAAGAACAAGAAAAAGAATTTGAAAAAGCAAGAAGAAAAAGATAAGCTAGAATAAAGTAATCTTGTTGTTGTAATTAGTGGCATACCAGGCACAGATAAAAATAAAAACTACTGGTTTACAACAGTTAAATAAAGTTAATGCTGCTGTAGACAGAATAAACAAAAGTATTATCCAAATAAATAAAGGTAGTGCCAGAGTAAAAACAAATAATGTAGTAAAAATAAGTAAACAAGATTTGCTGATAAAAAAAGACATTTTAAAAGTAGAAACTGAGATAACTAAACAGAAAGCAGAACAAGTTAAGTTAGGGGCTAGATCAGCAAAAACAGGAGGTTCATCAGGTGGAGGTGGTGGAGGAAAAAGTGGAGGTGGAGGCGGAGTTTTATCTAGTGCGCTTATTTCTGGTGCGTTTCCATTGTTATTTGGACAGGGGTTACTTGGAGGTGCTGTTGGTGCTATAGGTGGTGGAGTTGGAGCTAAGTTTGGTGGACAAATGGGAGGTTTTGCAGGAGGTTTAGTTGCAACAGGTATTCTTCAACAAGTTACAAATACTGTTAATTCTGTGGGAGAGTTAGGTAAGGCATTAAATCCTTTAACGGCAGATATAAATAAGTTAGCTCAAGCATCTGGTTTAGCTGGAACAGCCGAAGCAGCAAGATTACGTTTATTAGAGCAAGTTGAAGGTAAGCAAGCTGCATTAACAGCAGCCACAGAAAATATGGCTTTAGTAATAGGAGATGAAGGTGTTGCTGCTATAAAAGAATTTGGGTCTAAATTTAGTGCTATACAGAGTAATATGGCAGAATTTTCTCTTAAGTTACAAGCTAAATTTGCAAAAATGTTCAATGCAATAATAGATAAGTTTCCAAGTATTTTTGGAGATAGTAGAACAGCAGAAGAAAATGCTGCATTTACTGGTGCGATGGCAACAGATACTACAGCAATAGCTTTAAATAGTGAGATTGCTAACTTAACTAAAGATTTAGAAAGATTAAAAAATGAAAGAGATATCGCCAATGCCCCTGGAATCGGCATACCAAACGCACCAAGTTTTATAAAAGGAGGTTCTACTTTATTTCCTAGTCAAATGCCTGATTTAGATGAAGAGATAAGCAAAGCCACAAATAAAAAAGACTTAGATAATTCTATTAAAGTAGCTGAACAAAGATTAAATAGTGCAAAAAAAAGTCTTGAAATAAGATCAAAAATTGTAGATAAAATAATTAAACAGACATCAGAAGAGAATAAAGCTAAAAAGATTACTGATTTAATTTTAAATTCAAATCAAAAAAATGTAGAGTTATTACAGGCTAAACTGGATGGTAATTTTGAAGAAGTAGAGCTTCAGCAGCAAGTTGCTGATATAGTTAAAAAGATAGAAGAATCAGGAATTAATAAAAATTTAATTGATGAAGAAGAAATAAAAAATTTACTTATAAAAGAAGGAAAATTAAAGAAACAAGTGGATCTTGCTAAACAATTAGAAGATGCTTTCTCTAAAGTTTCTGTAACTATTGGAAATGACATCAAGAATGGAATAGCTGGTTTGATAAAAGGAACATCAACTCTTGGAGATTTACTTAACAATGTTGCCGATAGATTCTTAGATATGGCACTTAATCAGGCACTATTTGGAGATATTCTTGGTGCAGGAGGTAAAAAAGGAGGAGGTATATTAGGTTTCTTAAGTGGAGGGCTATTAGCTAATGGAGGTACAGCAGCAGGAGGAAAATCATTTATAGTCGGAGAGAAAGGGCCAGAACTCTTTGTTCCTAGATCTACTGGAACAGTTGTGCCAAACAATAAACTTGGAGGTGGCGGTAGTACGAGTGTTGTTGTTAATGTAGACGCATCTGGAACAAATGTTCAAGGTAATGAAGCTCAAGGAAAAGAGCTTGGTACTTTACTATCTGTTGCAGTACAGCAAGAACTGTTAAAACAACAAAGACCTGGAGGGCTACTTTCCACTTTACGCTAATGGCTACTTTTCCTGATTACAATCCACAATATTCTGCTACAAAACGTAGTCAGCCAAATCTTAGGATTACTCAGTTTGGTGATGGCTACCAGCAACGTACAACCTTCGGTTTAAATCAAGATCCTAAAGTTTGGGCATTGACTTTTAATGTAAAAGACAGTGATGCAGATACGATAGAAACATTTTTAGAAAACGAAGCAAAAAATGGCACTTCTTTTAATTGGTCACCACCTGATGAGTCAACTTCTTATAAATGGATTTGCAGAAGTTTTAATAGAGAAATGTTTGAATCTGATAGAAGTAGAATAACTGCTAGTTTTGAGCAAGTATTTGAACCCTAATGACAGTACCAGTATCAGCTTTACAAGAGATAAATCCTGGGGCAATTATTGAACTGTTCACTCTGGAACTTGTTGCAAATTTACATGGATCTACAACAATTTATAGATTTCATAATGGTTCTAATATGAACGCAAATGGAGAAATAGTTTGGGCTGGTAATGCGTATCAAAGATTTCCTATTCAATGTGAAGGATTTGAATTTACAGGAACAGGAACTCTACCAAGACCAACTATATCTGTTAGTAATATCTTTGGTACTCTTACTGCAATTATGCAAAGTGTGAACCAAGTAACAATCGGTAATGATCTTAATGGAGCAAAATTAGTAAGAATAAGAACTCTTGCTAGATATTTAGATGCAGTAAATTTTACTGGCAATACTAATCCTTATGGAACACCTGATTCATCCGCAGAATTTCCTCAAGAAATATACTTTTTAGACAGAAAAATTAGTGAGAATAGAGATGTTGTCCAATGGGAAGCTCAATCTGCATTAGATTTAGTAAATGTAAAATTACCAAAAAGAATAGCAACCAGAGATATTTTCCCTGGCATTGGGACGTTTGTAGGATGACTTGGCAGGATATTGCACTAAAACACGCAAAAGATGACAGCCCTTACGAAGCGTGTGGCCTTGTGATGATTCATAAAGGGAAAGAAAAGTATTTTCCTTGTAAAAATTTAGCAAGTGACATGAATCATCAATTCATAATTGATCCTGATGATTGGGTAAAAGCAGAAGATAAAGGAGAAATTATAGGTGTTTTTCATAGCCATCCTAAAACACCTCCAACTCCTAGTCAGGCTGATCTTGCAAGTTGTGAATATTTAGACTTACCCTTTTACATAGTTAATCCAGAATTAGAACAATGGTACTTTTTTAAACCATCTGGATATAAAAATGGACTTATAGGTAGAGAATGGGTATGGGGAGTTCAAGACTGCTGTACTTTAATTTACGATTGGTTCGATCAGATAAAGGGTATAAAACTTAAAAAATGGCAAACACCGAAAACTCCAGAAGAATTTAGAGACAATCCATTATTTGAAGATAAGATACCATTAACAGGATTTAGAGAATTAGAAGAAAATGAAGATTTACAAGTTGGAGATGTACTACTAATGGAAGGATCAACAGGACAATTAAATCATGTAGCTTTATATGTAGGAGATCAAACAATTTTTCAACATTGTAGAAAAAGATTGAGCAGTAGGGAAGTTTATGATGGGCATTTAATAAGATGTACTAAGAAGAGGTATCGTTATGCTTAGTAAAATAAAAGTTTATGGGAGATTAGCTCGTTTTTTAGGACAACGTACTTTTGAGGCTGAAGTGCATACACCCATAGACTCTATAAAGTTTTTATTAGCTAATTTTTCTGAGTTAGAAAGACATATGGTAGAACAAAACTATCAAATAAGAGTAGGCAAGTATGAGATTGATGAGACAGAATTATTTCATCCCGTAGGTATGCAAGAAATAAAGATAATACCTATTGCAACTGGTTCAGATGATGTCGTAAAAGTGGTAGCTGGAGTTGCATTAATTGGAGTTGGTATTGCATCTGGAGGTGCTGGATTTGGACTAGGTGGAGGTTTAGGATTCGGTACGGCAGCAGGAGCAGGATTTGGAGCTACTATGGCAGCAGCAGCAGGAAACTTAGGTATTTACTTAGTTTTATCAGGAGCAGCCTCTATGCTTACTCCTGTTCCTACACCTCCTGGAGTTTCGGAAGATCCACAATCACAGAACTTTTCATTTAGTGGAGTACAGAATACATCAAGGGCTGGAACTGCATTACCTGTAATTTACGGAGAAATATTTGCTGGATCTCTAGTAGTATCAGCAGGAATTGATACAGTACAGATAAAAGGTACAGCATAGATGGCTATTGTTAATCGCTCTGAAGATGATGTAGTAGTAGATTCTACTCTGCCTTCCAATGCCTTATCCAGTAAACAATTTGCAACCATTGTTGATGTTCTTAGTGAAGGAGAAATTGAAGGCTTTCCGTCAGCAGCAGGGTTTACAAAAGGTACAGCAAATTACAATACAGCAGCATTAAAAGATGTTTACTTAGGAAAAACCCCAGTATTAAGAGCTAGTGCAGATCCAACTGCTACCCAACCTACAGACTTTAACTTTCAAGATGTAGAGTTTGAACCTAGATTTGGAACGTCAGACCAAACATTTATTTCTGGTATTGCCAATATAGAATCTGAAACAGGTGTTGGAGTAAAGGTAGAAAACGGAACTCCTGTATCAAGACAAATAACAAACTCAAACATTAACGCTATAAGAGTTACCCTTAGATTTAATTCACTTCAGACCTTTGAAACTAATGGAGATGTTAATGGTGCGACAGTAGATTTAACAATAAAAATTATTCAAAATAATGGAACGACAAGCACTCCAATATCTGACACAGTAACAGGAAGAAGTTCTTCAGCATATAACAGAGATTATCGAATTGACCTTCCTACTGGACTAAATTTTCCAATAACAGTTCAAGTTACAAGAGTAACTGCCGATGCTGCTGATGTAACAAGGTTAAGAGATGAATTTTTCTTTCAGGCATTTACTGAAATTATTGATGAGCAAAGACCTTATCCTGATATCGCTCATGCAGCATTAAGATTCGATTCTGAACAGTTTTCATCTGTTCCAAGACGGATGTATAAAGTTCGTGGGGTAAAAATAAAAATACCTCATAACGGAACTGTAGATGCAACAACTGGAAGAATAACTTACACAGGAACATTTAATGGAACGCTGACTACAGCTAAAGTTTGGTGTTCAGATCCAGCATGGATATTATTTAACTTACTTACGGAAACTCGGTATGGGCTGGGAGATCATATTACCGAAGCTCAATTAGATAAATATGCATTTTATAGTGCTTCTGTTTATTGCTCTACTTTGGTAGATGACGGAGCAGGAGGACAAGAACCTAGATTTAGTTGCAATACAATTCTTCAAGCAAGACAAGATGCTTATGAAGTAGTAAGTGCCTTAACTTCTGTAATGAGATCATTAAGTTATTGGAATGCAGGATCTCTTACAATTTCACAGGATAGACCAACCGATCCAAGTTATTTATTTAATTTATCTAATGTAACATCAGCAGGATTTGGATATTCTGGTACAAGTCTTAAAACAAGAGCAACAGTAGTTTCGGTATCATATTTTGACATGGAAAATCAAGAATTAGACTTTGAAACTGTAGAAGACGTAGCAGCAAAAAATAAATATGGTGTATTACATAAAAAAATTACTGGTTTTGGTTGTAGTTCAAGAGGTCAGGCAAGAAGATTGGGCAGATTTTTATTATTTGAAGAGCAAAATTCTACCGAAACAATTAATTTTACTACTGGCATTTCAGAAGGTGTAGTTGTCAGACCAGGGCAAGTTATCGAAGTTAGCGATCCAGTTAGAGCAGGATTAAGGAGAGGAGGAAGAATAAAATCTGCAACAACTACAACTGTAACTGTAGATAATACGGATGATACAGACTTAGACGATACAAACAATCCAACACTCAGCGTTATCTTGTCTGATGGATCGGTAGAAACTAAACCTGTAAGTGGTATTTCTGGTGCTGTTATTACAGTATCTTCTGCTTTTTCATCTGCTCCAAATGCAAATAGTGTTTGGATTTTACAAAATACAACCTTGCAAACTACTCAATGGAGAGTTGTAAGCGTAACCGAAGATAAAGATAATTATGCAATCATTGGAACGGCTTATAACTCAGCAAAATTCGCATTTATTGAAGATGGCTCTACTTTGCCAACAAGAAATGTAACTGTATTAAATGAAATAAAAAATGCTCCTGCCATTGATAGTGCCGAACAATTCTTCTATGTAGAAAATCAAAAAGCAAAAGTAAAAATTATTCTTGATTATCAAGCTGTGCCTGGCGTCAGTCAATATAGAGTTCAATATAGAAAAGACAATGGAAACTTTATAAGCACTACTGTCACTGGAACTGATTTTACAATATTTGACGCAAGTGAAGGTGAATATGAATTCAGAGTGTTCAGTCTTAATGCAGCATTAGAAGCATCAGCAGAACCATCTACACTAATAAAGGATTTTGCAGGAAAAACTGCAATTCCAGCAGATATGACAGGGCTTACTGCTGAACCAATAAATAATAAATTAATTCGTTTGAAATGGAACAGATCAGCAGATATTGACGTTACGCACGGAGGTCTTGTTTATATTAGACATGATAGTTCTGGAACAGATGGTACAGGTACTTTTGAAAATGCTGTAGATTTAATAGAAGCTGCTCCAGGTAACTCAACCGAGGCAATAGTTCCTGCTATCACTGGAGAGTATATTCTTAAATTTCAAGATGATGGCGGCAGATTTAGTGCAGGAGAAGCCAGTGTTGTTGTAAATATTCCAGAAGTCAGTGATGAATTACTTATTCAGACTAGAAGAGAAGATTTAGATAATCCTAAATTCCAAGGTGCAAAAGTTAATACAGCTTTTGATGCGACAACAAATTCTCTAAACTTAACTGGTGCAGGACAGTTTGATGACATCGGTGTAAGTATTGCAGGAACATTCGATGATGTTGCTTCATTAGATGATATAGGTGGAATATCTCCATCAGGTACTTATGATTTTGCATCTACTTTAGATTTAGGTGCAGTATTCAGTTTAGACTTAATTAGACATTTTAAAACAGAAGGTTTCTTCCCGTCAGATTTATTTGATGCAAGACCGCAAGGATTTCCAACAACAGGTACTTTTGATGGAACAGAAGCTAATGAAGTAGATGCTCAATTATTTGTACGCACCACACAAGATGATCCTTCTGGTTCTCCTACATATACAGCGTTTCAAAACTTTACAAGCGGTACATTTAAAGCAAGAGGTTTTCAATTCAGAACAGTTCTTA
>VTLG01005013.1_pt1 | contig 10877 bp, 9 predicted proteins | sample 4694571 | NCBI WGS metagenome assembly VTLG01 (sample SAMN12604809, study PRJNA352737) | marine metagenome | biome: ENVO:00000447; feature: ENVO:00000209|ENVO:00000569|ENVO:01000036; material: ENVO:00002151; isolation source: viral sequences binned using virsorter ... | reverse complement strand
CCTCATTTTAAATATATGTCTAATGGAGGTATAGCTGTAGCTGGTGAAGGTATGAACGCAGAAGCAATTTTACCTTTAAAACGTGGTGCTGATGGTAATTTAGGTGTTGTTAGTCAAGGCGGTAATGGTGGTGGAACTATAGTAAATGTAAATGTATCTGCTGATTCTGTTGCAGTAGAAAGTGATTATGAAAGATCAAAACAATTAGGTGAAGCTATAGCTGCTGCTGTTCAATCAGAAATTGTTAACCAGCAAAGGGCAGGGGGGTTACTGTATGGCTAATTTTAATACTGATGTAAATATAAATCCTGATTCACCAATGAATGTAAGGGTACAACCAAGAGTACGTACTGTACAATTTGGTGATGGTTATGAAATGTCTGTACAAGATGGACTTAACGCAGATTTAAGAATTTATGATTTAACTTTTACAAATGTAACTACTGCACAAGCAGATACTATTAATAATTTTTTAACAGCTAGAAAAGGTGTAGAAAGTTTTGATTGGCAAGCACCTTTTACAACAACAACAAAAAAATATAAATGTAGTTCATGGGTTAGAAAATATTTACACGCAAATATTGAAACTGTAACTGCTCAATTTAGAGAGGTTGCAATACCGTAATGCCTTCAGTTTGGGGTGCTAATTCCAATATAAATTTAGGTACTATTGTTAAAGCTGGTAGTACTCAATATAGTGGATTGCACTTTAAATGTACTGCTGCAGGTCAAACAGGATCAAGTGAACCAGATTGGCCTAGTAAAGTAAATGTAAAAACTATTGATGGTTCAGTTGTATGGACATCTATTAGTAGTTTGTACGGTGATGTAAATAATTTAACACCTAGTCCATATATAGATTTATTTGAATTAAGACCAGTACAAGCATTACATAATACTTCTACACCTATTAGATGGCATAACGGTACAAATGAAGCTATTACAGGTAGTGTAGTTTTTGGTGGTCATACTTATAACAGGATGGCAGTAGAAGCTACAGGGTTTGAAAAAAATTCTTCAGGTACTATACCTAGACCAAAATTAACAGTAAGCAACACAGATACATTAGTAAGTTTATTGCTAAATCAAATAAATACTTTTAATCAAGGTAATGACTTATGTGGTTGTGAAGTAAGAAGAATAAGAACTATTAAAGACCATTTAGATAATGGTAGTGATCCAGATACTTCTGCAGTAGCAGCTTATGAAATATGGATTATTGATAGAAAAGAATCTGAAAATATTAATACTGTTACTTTTGAATTGACTTGTAATTGGGATAGACCTAATGCTTATGTACCAAAAAGGCAATTAATAGGTAATTGCTGTCAATGGCAATATAGAAGTACAGAATGTTCATATGGTGGTTCAAATTATTTCGATAAAAATGATAATGCTGTTAGTTCATTAAATAATGATGTATGTGGTAAAAGATTAAGTAGTTGTAAAGCTAGATTTGGTGATAATAACCCTTTACCTTTTGGTTCGTTTCCTTCTGCTGGTCGTACACAATAATGTTAAATCTTTCAGAGTTTGTAAAAAAACAAGCTTTAGCACACGCAAAAAATGAATTTCCAAAAGAAAGTTGTGGTTTATTGCAAATAAAAAATGGTAAACAAAAATACTATAAATGTAAAAATATTGCACAAACACCTGATGAACATTTTGTATTAGATCCAGATTGCTATGAAATGGCAGAAAAAGATGCACCAATAATAGGACTAATACATTCACATCCTTTAACACCACCTAATCCATCACCTGCAGATAAAGTTTCATGTGAAAAAAGTAATTTAATTTGGTATATTGTGAATCCTGTTACTGAACAATGGGCGAGTTATAAACCTGAAGGTTTTGAACTAGGATATATAGGAAGGGTTTTTAATCATGGTGTAGTTGATTGCTATAGCTTAGTAAGAGACTTTTATAAAAGAGAATTTAATATAGAATTAACTGATTACTACAGAAGGGATAGATGGTGGGAAGGCAATCAGAATTTATATATAGATAATTTTAAAAACGAAGGATTTAAAGAAATTTCATTAAAAGAAATAAAATATGGTTGCGTAATACTAATAAATTTAGAATCTAATAAAGCCAATCATGCAGCAATTTATATAGGTAAAGAAAACGAAGATAATAATAAAATTTTACATCATGTTCAAGGAAGATTATCTGGTATTGATACGTATGGTGGCTATTATCTAATTAATACGTCTAAGGTGCTATTACATGAAAACTGTTAAAGTATATGGACAATTAGCAAAATTTTTAGGGCAAAGTACTTTTAAATTTGATGTTGCAACACCATCTGAAGCAATAAAAGCTTTATTAGTTAATTTTCAAGGTTTAGATCAATGGTTAGTTAATAGTCAAAAAGATGGAATTGCTTATAAAGTAAAAGTTGGGAAAGAAAGTGTATACAAAGAAAATATAGATAATTTAGCTTTACCATTTACTGATAAAAATGTATTTAGTATAAGACCTGTTATACAAGGTTCTGGCAGAGGTTTTCGTAGGTTTTTAACTGGTGCTTTAATTTTAGGTGCAGGGTTTTTAGTACCTTCTACATGGGCTATTGGTACTTTTGGTGGTACACCTATTATGGTTGGTGCAACTTTAAAAAAATTTGGTTTTATTTTAGGTTTAGCTGGTGTAGCTGAAATGTTATCACCACAGCCTACTTTACCTGACATGAATCAGGCTTTAATTGCTGATAATTTTTCTATAAGTGGGCTAAGAAACGTTAGTACTGTTGGAACTGCAATACCTGTTTGTTATGGTCGTGCATATGTTGGAAGCACAATAATTTCTACAGGTTTAGATACTGACGAGGTAGCAATTTAATGAAAGAACAAAGGCAATATCTTAGAGGTAGTGGTAGCGGTAAAGGTGGTCAGCAACATACACCTGTTGAAGCTGATGATTCTTTATCTTCAATTCAATATGGTCAAGTATTAGATTTGCTTTCAGAAGGTGAAATAGAAGGCTTAGATACTGGTTCAATAACAGGTTCTGGACTACAATCTATTTTTTTAAACGGTACACCAGTACAAAATAGTGATGGTACAAATAATTTTACAGGTTTTACCGCAGCGTTTAGAAAAGGTACGCAGGTGCAAACATATATACCAACATCTGAATTAGGAGTACAAAGGCCAGATATAGGAATAACACAAATAACAAAAACAACCCCTTTTACATTTTCTGTTACTAATACAAATGTAAATAGAGTAAGAGTGACAATACAATTACCAGCTTTAAGAAAACAAGAAGAGGATGGTGATATTGTTGGTCATTCTGTAAAACTAAATATTAGAGTTAAATATGACAATGGTAATTATAATAGTTCAGTTTTTGCACAAAATTCTGATACTGCAGTAAATAATGGCTATTGGACAGAAATAAAAGGTAAAACTTCTAACGCTTATAGAAAAGATTATATTTTTGTTTTAAATACATTTAACACAAGTGCATTAATAGAAGTTTCTAGAGTAAGTAATGATGATCCTACAGGTGGTAAACAAAAATTTTCTAGTATTACACAAATAGCTGGTGCAACTGAAATTATTGATAGTAAATTAAGATACCCCAATAGTGCATTATGTTTTTTAAGATTTGATTCTAGACAATTTTCAAATATTCCTACAAGAAAATTTTTAATAAGAGGGGTCAAACATCAACTTCCAAATAACGCAAAAGTAGATATTTCAAAAACGCAAAGATATGTAGTGGCTACAGGTGCAACTGAAAATATAACTTCTGGTGTAGGACATATTGGCAGAGTTACTTATTCTGGTATTTGGGATGGTACTTTTGGGGCTGCAACATGGTCAAGCGACCCTGCATGGTGTTTATATAACCTTTTAACTAATGAACGTTTTGGGTGTTCTATACCTGCAAGTAATTTACAAAAATTTGAATTTTATAAAATTTCTCAATATTGCAATTTTTTAGTAGATGACCAAAAAGGCGGCACAGAACCAAGAATGTTATTAAATATTATTTTAAATAATCGTAAACAAATTTATGACGCTGTTAAAGATTTAACAAGTGTATTTAGAGGTATGAGCTTTTATGGGGCAGGTGTAATTTCTGTATTTCAAGATGCACCAGAAGGAAGTCAATACCTAATTGGAAATTCTAATGTGGTAAACGGTTTTTTTGAATATACAGGATCATCACAAAAAGCAAGGCATACAACTTGTACTGTTGCATATCAAGATTATCAAAAATTAGGTGAAGCAGAATTTGAATATGTTGAAGATGTTGATGCGGTTAGTAAATACGGAATTATTAATAAACAAATTAAAAGTATGGGCTGTTATTCACAAGGTCAGGCACATAGGTTAGGTTTATGGACATTAAAAACTGAACAAATTTCTACGCAAACAGTATCATTTCAAGTAGCAACTAATAGTGGTATTGTTTTACAACCTAGTATGGTAATTAGTATTGCTGATAGGGGTAAAAGCGGTTATAGACATACAGGTTATGTAAGTAGTGGCAGTACAAATAGTCAAATAAAAATTGATAGCGTAGAAGGTATTAATACAACTGATAGCGGTTTTACTATATCTATATTGCTATCAACAGGATTAGTTGAAAAAAGAGGTGTAAATACAATAAATTATCAAACTAAAACTGTAATTTTAAATAGTGGCGAAACATTTACAGAAGTACCACAAGCAGAAACTGTATTTTTATTAGAGTCTAATAACGTAGTTGCACAAAAATATAGAGTTATTGACGTTAAAGAAAATAATTTAGTTTTTGATGTTTTAGCTTTACAATATAACGACTCTATATATAACGCTGTAGATTTTGGTGAACCTTTAAATTTCCCTTCAATAACAGATTTAACAACAGCACCAGCAAAAGTTAGTAATATTGCAGATGACGAGTTTTTATATTCTGATGGTCAGGGTGTTTTTGTTGGTTGTGATATTTCTTGGCAACATGACAAAAAAAGGGTAACAGAATTTGTAGTTACTTATAGAGTTGATGATGATAACTGGGCGACATTAACAACTGCAGCTACTTCAGTTACGTTAAGACAAGGTGGTAATTTTGGTGCATTAAGGGCAGGTAATTTACAATTACAAATTTCAGCAGTTAATTATTTAGGTAAAGCAAGCGGTATAGTTACACATTCAGCTATTTTACAAGGTAAAACTAAAGCACCTGACCCTGTTTTGAATCTTACAATGATTCCTACTAATGGGCTTGCAAGATTGCAATGGTCACAAAGTACAGAACTAGATGTGGTCGTGGGCGGTCTAGTGAGGTTGAGACATTCTCCTTTATTAGCAGGGGTTTCATGGCAAAATAGTAACTCAATACATGAAGATGTTACTGGTACTGCTAAAGAAGCATATGTTGATTTAAAAGAAGGTACGTATTTAGCAAAGTTTGTAGATTCAGGTGGCAGAGAAAGTGTAACTGCAGCGTTAGTAGAATTTGATGAACCAAATTTAGAAAACCTACTTGATGTAAATACACAAATTGAAAACCCTAATTTTTTTGGATTTAAAAGTAAAACTGGTACTAACGCACATTTAACAGTAACTAATGGTGAGTTACTTATGGCTGCAAATGGTAGCGTATTGTTTACTACTGGAACTTATTATTTTAATAACAACCCTATAAATCTTGGCGGTGTATTTAGTGTCAAATTAAAAGCAGAAATTAAATCTAGAAGTTTTTTCCCTAATGCTGCATTGTGGAGTACTTTAGGTACAGATTTTGACCCTGCACAACCTTTAACAACAGGTTTTATTACTGTAGTTTCTGTAGCTGGTGATGCACCACAAAAAACAAAAGTACAATTATATGTAAGAACAACACAAACTGATCCTACACCTTCAAATTCTCCTACATGGTCATCATGGCGACCCTTTAACAATGCAGAATTTAAAGCTTGGGGTTATGAATTTAAGGCAGAATTTGAAACTAATGATAATGAAGCACAACTAGCTGTTTATGGTTTAAAAATAGTTTCACAAATGCCACAAAGAACAGAACAAGGATTTATAACCAGTTCATCAAATAATTCTACAACTGTTACTTTTCAAAATGCTTTTATTGGATCACCTGCAATAGGAATTACTTTTAGTGCTAATGATTCTGGTGATTATTATAAAATTTTTGGTAATACGTCTAGTCAATTTTCTGTTGGCATATACAATAGTAGTAATCAGCTAATACAAAAAACATTTAGCTACATAGCAACAGGTTACGGTAAAAAAGATTAATGGCACAAGTTAGCACAGGAAATTTACCAATACCTAACGATACAGGTGCAAACGTTTTAGCAGATATAAATGAAAACTTATTAGCATTACAATCTAACAATGCTGGAAGTCAAGCACCACCAGTAGCTAAAGCTAATCAATTTTATGTTGATACATCAACTACACCTGATACGTTAAAAATTAGAGGTAATGCTGATAATGCAGCGTTTATAACATTAGGTAATATCGAAACAAATTTTGGAATGATGCCAAAAACAGGCGGTACATTTACAGGAGCAATTACAACATCAGCAGGGTCACAAGCTAGTCCTTCATTAAAAATTTCAGATGATAATACTGGTTTTTATGAAATAGGAACTAATCAAATAGGTGTTAGTTGTGGCGGTTCATTAATTTCTAGTATTCATCAAAATGGTATCACCGTAGCTTCTAATAAATGTTTATACCTCAATAATCCAAATGATAACGCTTCAGTTTGTTTAAAATCACAATCAAATTTAACTTCATCATGGTCATTACAATTACCTAATTCTGATGGTAATGCAGGTGAAGTTTTAAAAACTGATGGAAATGGTGTTACTGATTGGGTTGCAATACAAGGTGTACCAACTGGTTCTATTTTTCCTTTTGCAGGGGCAACACCCCCTAGTGGTTATTTAGAATGTAATGGAGATCATGTTTCTGCTGTAACATATGCAGCGTTAGCAGCCGTTTGTAGTCAAACTTATAATAAAGGGCAAACACCACCAGCAGGTGAATTTTTCTTACCTGATTTAAGGGGTAGATTTGTTAGAGGTTGGGATCATGGTGCAAATGTAGATCAAACTGCTAATAGAACTAGAGGTAGTGAACAAGGAGACAGAAATTTAAGGCATACACACAGTACTCAACATTCAGCTACAACTACAGGTGGAGATCATGCACACGCTATAAGAGGTATAAGATTAAATGAAATGGTTAACGGTGTTTACGTCACTTTAGGAAGTGGTCAAAGTTATTATGCTAGTTATGCAAATAATGATAATGTTTTAACCCCTGCAGGTACTGTTGTTAAAACTAGCGGAAATTTAAGTTTAAGTACAAGTATAAGTTTAACTGTTAATAATGATCCTGTTGCAACTGGTGATAATGAATCTAGACCTAAAAACGTAGCTTTGATTTATATAATTAAAAGTTAGATTTTTTTACTATTTCTACGTAAGCGTTATAATAAAAAAAATAGTTATTAAATTAAAATGTCTACAATTTTAGCTGTTAAATACAATATAGAATTGTATAGAAGGCAAGATTATATAAAAAAATTTACGCATACTGACCCTAATGGTACACCAACTAATTTTACAGGGTTTACTTTTGCAAGTCATATATACAACTTTGAAAGAAGCAAGAAATATACTGAAATGTCAGTTGTAAACACTAATGTTTTAACAGGTGAAATAACAATGTCATTAACTGATACGCAGACTACTATTTTACCAGACTTGAGTTACTATGATATTAGAGTAACTAACGGTACTACTTCTTATTATATTATGAGTGGTACTATCATTGCTTATCAAGGCTACACAGCATGACCGTTAACGTAACTGAAAACAAACACGTTATAAATATTACTGAAACACATCCTTCAGTAATTAGTGTTCAAACACAAGGCATACAGGGGGCTAGTTTTAGTTCTACTAATGTCAGTATGGATGATTCAGGAAAAGTTGATGGTAGTGTTGCATACTTTGATGCTGTTGCAGGTATTTGGAAAGCAAACAGCACACGTACAGTTTTAAATTTAGTCGACGGGGCAAATTTTTAGATGGCTAACATTTTAAGATTTAAAAGAAGAGAAACAGGGGCTGCTGGTAGTCCTTCTTCTTTATTTCAATCTGAACCTGCATACAATGAAGTAGATGATACTTTGTATTTAGGTGTTGGATCTGGCGGTGCTGGTGGTACAAGTAGCAGTATTAGGGCTGTTGGTGGTTCTGGATATTATGTAAATAAAACAGGCACACAAACAATATCAGGTGATAAAACTTTTACTGGTTCATTTGATTTATCTGGTGCTACAGTTGCAGGTTTTACTGTTGCTCAAAATTTAATAGTAAGCGGTAATTTAACAGTTAATGGTACTCAAACGGTTGTAAATTCTACTACTGTTTCTGTAGATGATAAAAACCTAGAATTAGGTGCAACATCATCACCTACTGACGCTGGTGCAAATGGTGGTGGTATTACATTAAAAGCTACAACTGATAAAACATTTAACTGGATTGATGCAACTGATAGTTGGACATCTTCAGAACATTTAGAACTTGCAGCTGCTAAAAACTTTAGAATTAATGGTGTAGCAGTTTTAAGTCAAACTGGTTTAGGTTCTACAGTTGTAAACTCTGTTCTTACATCAACAGGCACTATAACTACTGGTGTTTGGGCTGCTACTGATATTGCAATTCTGCATGGGGGTACAGGGGCATCCACAGCGACACAAGCACGCCAAAATTTAGGTTTAGCGATCGGTAGTGACATACAGCAATATGACATAGAATTAGCTGCTTTAGCTGCTGTTACAAGTGCAGCAAATAAATTACCTTATTTTACTGGTTCTGGTTCTGCAAATGTTACTGATTTTACTGCTTATGCTAGAAGCTTAATGGATGATGCAAACGCAGCTACAGCTAGATCCACATTAGGTTTAGGAAGCATAGCAACACAAAACTTTAACGCAGTAAATATAGACGGAGGAACAATAGACGGTATTACTTTTGATATGGGTACTTTTTAACCCATAAACCACCTATATAGGAAATTGGTAGCCAAATGGCAAACACAGCATTAATTAAAAGAAGTTCAGTAGCAAACAAAGCACCTACTACTTCTGACCTTTCATTAGGGGAATTAGCAGTAAATACATATGACGGTAAATTATTTTTAAAGAAAAGTGTTGGCGGTACAGAATCAATAGTTGATTTAACTAATGCAGATAAATTAGATGGTCAGGATGGAAGTTATTACACAGGTTATACAGATACAGCAATAAGTAATTTAATAAATTCAGCACCTGCGACATTAGATACATTATCAGAAATTGCAAGTGCTTTAAATAATGACGCTGCTTTAAATACAACACTTACAAATGCTATAGCAACAAAACTACCTTTAGCTGGTGGTACGTTAACTGGAAATTTAACACTTTCTAGCGTCACACCACAGTTAATTTTTACAGATACTAATCATGATCCAGATTACGCTATATGGAATCATAATGGTGTATTAAGATTTCTTGATACAACTAACTCAAATGCAACTAGATTAGAAATTCAACAGAGTGGGTTAGTTGTAGCAAGTAATAGTTTTCAAGTGGTAGGAACTTGCACAGCTACAACATTTAGCGGTTCTGGTGCTTCTTTAACTAATATCCCTGCTGCACAATTAACTGGTGTTTTACCAGCATTAGACGGATCTAATTTAACTGGTGTTGTTGCTAGTGGTACAAATGCAAGCACTTTAGATAACCTAGACAGCACACAGTTTTTAAGGTCTGATACTACTGAAACTTTTACTGGTAATGAATTTACATTTAGTAGTTCTGCTGAACAAAAAATTATACTTCAAGGTGCAACTAATCCTTATATAAGATTTAAAGAAGGTACAACAAATAAAGCTTATATACAATGGCACTCTGATGGGTACTTAATGTTACGCAACCAAGAAGATAGTTCTAGTATTAGATTATCAGACGATTTGTTATACAGTAATAATGGTTTTGCTAGTGGTTCAATATTTAGAATGTGGCATGCTGGTAATGATGGTAGTGGTTCTGGACTAGACGCTGATACAGTTGATGGATTACAAGCTTCAAGTTTCTTAAGGTCTGATACAAATACTTTATTAAATGGGATATTAACAGTTGGGGGTTCATCTGTAAGTGGAAATGAAGGTGGCGAAATACGATTAACTCATGCACCAAATGGCTCATTAAGTGGTAGTAATGTAACTATTGATATGAACGGCAATAATTTTAGAATTTTTGAAGATGGTGGTAATACAAGAGGTTATTATTTATCGATTAGTGCAGCAAACAATAATGCTTCTACAAAAATCTGGCATGAAGCTAATGACGGATCAGGGTCAGGGCTAGATGCTGATACTTTAGACGGAGTGAATAGTACAAGTTTCTTAAGATCTGATGCAAATGATAGTGCTAGTGGTGTTTTAGATTTTTTAGGTGGCACTTCAACTATACCAGCAGTAAGAGTAAAGTCAGGAGGTTCTAATTGGTCTGAGGGGTTAGCTATACACCCATATAGTGATAACAGCTTTGCCTTAACATTTTTTAGAACTAAAGCATCTTTGACAGATAGTTCTAATACTTGGGCTATGGGTAATATGGGTGACAACAGTACTAATAATTTTGCATTAATTAGACGCAGTTTAACTGGTAGTTCTTCCCTTAGAGGAGATTCAATTTTTGATGTAACTCAAGCTGGTATTTTTAGATTTGGATTTAATCCTACAGTTGGTTCAAATAGTATTTGGCACGCTGGTAATGACGGCTCTGGAAGTGGGCTAGATAGCGACACTTTAGATGGTGTTAATAGTACAAGCTTTTTAAGGTCTGATGCTAATGAT
>VTLG01010265.1_pt1 | contig 10878 bp, 8 predicted proteins | sample 4694571 | NCBI WGS metagenome assembly VTLG01 (sample SAMN12604809, study PRJNA352737) | marine metagenome | biome: ENVO:00000447; feature: ENVO:00000209|ENVO:00000569|ENVO:01000036; material: ENVO:00002151; isolation source: viral sequences binned using virsorter ... | reverse complement strand
ATAGCCACACCTAATGCCGCCATTAATCCAATACCAATCAATACAAATACGGCGGTTGCAGGATTACCAAATGCCGCCAATCCAGTCGCCAATGCTGTAAAGTTTACTTGCATTAATGGGCCGATACCAGGAATGGACATAAATAATAAGAATGGAATTGCGAGTGTACCTAATGCCAGAGCAGGTCCAACCAACATCATAACTGCCGCACCTAATGCTCCTTGTGGCATTTCCGCTAATCCTTTTCCTAATGCTGAAAAGTTAGTTTCTAATTGTTTTAATGGTGTTAATCCCATAAATAATAAGAATGGAATGGATGGGAGTGCTACTATGAAAGCAGGTCCTGCTAATGCCACTGCACCGATACCTGCGAATACTTTACCATCACCCATTTCTCTTAAACCTTCAGCCAATGATTTTAATCCACCACCACTAACCTTGTGATGCTTGACCTGTTGGTCACTACCAGGAACTTCAGTTTGGATATCTCCACCACCACCTTTTTTGAACATATTCATAGGATTTAGGTTACTCAAACCAGTACCCTTACCTTGCATCGTATTCATAATAGCCATTTGAGCGATAAACGCTATAAGACCTGTAGTTGCTTCTTTGATACCACCTGGTATTCTTTCGTATGTTTCTAACAACCCTTTTGCCGCTTCACCAAAAACTCCAGCTTTTTCAAACTTAGCCATTTGTTCTTGTTTTCTAATTTGTTCTGCTAACTCATCTGCACTCATACCAATTGCTTCGGCATAGAGTTCTTGTCCTCTTGGTCCTAACTTATTAAATTCTTCGGCCGACATCCCTGCTTTATCAAGTGATTCTCTAAGTGCATCAAAATTACCTGTTCTTTGGAATTCTAATGCCGCGGCGGTCATACCTTGCATACCAGCTTTCTGTTCGTCATTAAGTTTATCTTGTAAAATTACTCTAGCTTTTGCTTGAGCTCTCATAGTACCTTCGATATCCATCATTTTTTCAGAGATACCTTTCATTTTATCTAAACTTAATCCTTGTTTGTTAAGTTCGATGGTTTTCTTAGCCAACTCTTTAATTTCTTCTTTAGTTGCACCAAGCATGAATCTTTGTTGAGCCGCTAAATCTTTAAATGTAACACTTGCCATTACACCAGCATCATTAGCCATCTCTTTGATTTCTTTATTCATATCAACGGCACTACCACTTGCTGATTCAAATGATTGAGCTAACATCGCGGCTTGTTCACCACCAACACCCATAGCGGAAAGTTCTGCTACTGAGTTTCTTAAATCATTTGAAATTCCAGCAGTTGTACCTAATGTAGTTGCTAAATCTTCAGTTGCTTGATTAAGTTGTTCAATACTAAATCTTGAGAATATAGCAGATGGTGCTAAGTTTTGGAATCCCATCTCTAATGCTTGAGCTGAACTTATACCTAATTCTTGATTTAGTTTTACGGCCTGTCCTATAGTGTTTTCAAAGGCCTTACCAATACCTTCTGTCAATCCTTTAAATAGAGCCATTGCGGCTGCTAATGCAGTACCTGCTGTTAACATTTCACCTAATGTACCTAATGAACCCATAAGTTCATCTTTAGCACCTTTGGTTATTTCTTCTATTTCAGATTGTATATCTTCTTCTTCTTTGAGTTTTTCTAAAATTGTTTGTTGAGTATTTAATCTTTCGAAATATGCTTTGTTTATTTCTTTACCCTTAGAAACTGCCTCTTGTATTAATTTATCTTTGGCAGATTGGATTGCTTGGATTTGTTCTTCGGTACTTTTAGATTCTAATAATTCTGCTGTTAAATCTTGTTGAATCTTTTTGGCATCATTAGATATTTTATATCTGGCTTTCGCCATATTGACAAGTGATTCCTGAAGTGATTTCTCTTTTTGTTTAAGAGCAATCTCTTCTTGCATCAATTTGTTAAAATCTTTTTGTTCTTGATTCTTTTTACTTGCCATTTTAATCTACCAAATAATTTATGGTTATCTACCCATTTTTCTTTTCTGTGCTGAAACTGCTCTGAATGCGTTTACTAGCTTTTGTAAATCTTCTTTATCTTTTTTGGTTGGTGCTGATTTTACTAAATCATCTATATCCGATTTAACATTATCTAACTTATCTTTTAGTTTACGTCTTTTACTTTTGAACATATCAAAAAGACCTTCACTAACACCTACTTCATTGAAGATTTCCTTTACAGTTGATAATTTTATCTTTGTCATAGTAGTTTACTCCGTTGTTCTTATATAGTATAAATATAGAAATACCCAACAAATCTGTTGGGTATTAGTATTATCTTCGTCTAGCTTTTGATTTTCTTACTTCTTTATCATATTGTTTCTTTTCTTCTTGCTTAAACTCAACTATCTTACCTATGTAAAATGTACGAGCCCAAACAGGCATATTGTAAACATCAGAAAAGGTGAAACCACCATTTCCATGATAAATCAAATCAAAGATATGAGAGTGTAATTGCTTTCTGTAATTAAGATTGAGGCCAAAAAAACCCTAAATCCATCGGCAGTAGCATTTCTCTCCTTTCCCCAGTCTCCTCAGAATAAAATTCATATGTTAAATCCATATCAGGTATAACTTTGTTTATATGCATTCTGAGGGCTCTTGAATCTGCTGCAAATAATTCGTTATCTACGAAATGGTTGATTGTATTTTGGTCTGTATCACCATCTATTGATAGAATTGTATTTTTCAACCTAATAGTAAGTTGTTTATCAGTTCTATCTTTTAACTTTCTTGAAGCTTTCTTTTGTGCTTCTAACTGATGTTTGATTTTTCTATCTTTACTCTCAGTTAGTGCTTGAAAAGTAACTTTTCTTTTAGATTGTGGTAATTCAAACTCAAATTCGTTTTTATGTAGTTCTATTTGACCTGAACCATCATAATCACCTGCTTCAAATTGAGTTAAATCAATTGTTTCTTTTTGTTTTATACCAGGTTGTGTTGGGTCATCTATTTCTACTTCATAATCTTTACCATATCCTAAAATTCTAGCGGCAATCATAACAGCATTCTTATCACCTAATGCAATATCTACATATTTTATAGGTAATCCTTCACCATTTGATATAATAAGGGATTGAAACAATCTATCTAATACTGAACCATCTTTTATATAAGATTGTGTAGTTAAGATATCTTCCTCTTTTGCCGTCATATACTTCATTTCTACTTTACCACTTGAAAGTGGGTTATCTTTTGAGTATATAAGTCCTTTTGAGGGTAAATCTACGATTTCTGTTGGGAATTTGTAATCAGAAACCTTTTTTTGCTCGTATTGTTGTTTAGCGAGCTCCACCATTTCATCGTTAGAAACAGGTGGTTTGTAATCATCTTGTAATTCTTCTTTACTCATAACGTTTCTCGTTTTAAAACTTTTTAATATTGGTTAACCATATATAAATATACAAATATTATTAATTAAATGAAAAAACCCCAACATTTCTGTTGAGGTTCTCATTATTCAATTCTAATTTTAATATATAACAATCCGAAATTAGTATTGTAGTATTGCGTAATCGTATGCAAGTGTTAAATCTACAGTAGCCAAATCTTCACCAGTATAATCCATATCTGAGAATTTTGCTGTTTCGATAAAAGCTCCTTTTAAAGTCCACTCTTCTACTTTATCACCAACAGGACCCAAACTGTTAAATGTGATATCTTTTTTATAGAAGTCGGAGTAACCATCTCTACCTGTTACTGATTCGTGGTGTAATCTTACCCATTCCATAGCTGCTTGTGCCGCTGATGGTACAACTGGGTCATATAATGATATTGTTAAACTACTCCACTCACTTCTTCCTTTTACATATCTTCTAACATTGATATGGTCTATTGTAACCTTACCATTTGCTATTTCTGGTCTGTTGGCTGCTTTCACTAAGTACGCTGGAATTCCTTCTATGTACATAATGAATCTGTTCGACATCTTCGGTTCGAAGGATGTGAACATTACTTCTGTTGGGTCTAATAATTGTGCCATTTAGTTTCTCCGTTTCTAATTCTTTAATATAAATATAGTTCTTTTCAAAAAATAGTTAGTTCCCCCAAAAATATTAGGGGAACTAAATTATTTTATACTATTCAGGAAATGCCGCTCCTGTCGGTAATACATTGAAATCAAGAACTATAAATTCTGCTGTTTTCGCTGGTTGTAAGAAAATCTCACCAACCATAATGTTTCTATCAATCACATCTGGTGTGTTGTTGGTTTCATCCATCTTCACTCTAAATGCGTATAAACCTTGTCTTTGTTGAATTGATTCTAAGAAAGGATTAACAATTGATAAGAATCTGTTTCTAGTAGCCGCAGTGTTGTTTTCGAACACTAAGTATCTAGTAGATGATGCGATGAATTTCTTCACTGCAATTAACAATCTTCTAACATTAATTCTATCTAAAGCAGATGGTTTAGCCTGTAATGTTTTCTGTCCAAATACAGTAACACCTTGTCCAGGAAAAGTTGCGATTGGATTTAATCTACCTTCGTAAAGTTCATCTCTTTCAACTCTCGTTAATCTTGTCTTAGCTTCAATTACTGAAGTTAATCCACCTCTGTTCAATCCTGCAGGAGCGAACCACTCAGCGGCTACTTGGTCGTTAAATGCGATAACGCCAGGAAGTACAACTGATGGTGGCACCCATACTGGTTTGTTTTTATCCGTATCAAGTATCTTAACCCAAGGATAGTAAGATGCAACATAGTTTGAATCAAATGCCTGAACCGCATTTACTGCAGTTGAGATTGAATCACTCCATGCCGATGCATCCATTACAAAGAATGTATCTTGTCTATCTTCACACATATCTTTAGCAAATACTGATACAGATGAATGTAATCTATGGATGATACCCGGTAACACTAACATATTAATATCAAATTCATCAGGATTAGATACAGCATTTATTGCTTTTCTAAATGCGATTGTACCAGTTGCCGTATTAGATGATAAATCAAATCCTTGTGAGTTTCCAGCACTAATACTATTTCCTGTCGATACAACTCTATTTGGTTTAAATCCATCGAAACCACCTTGGAATGGTACTAAGAATTTACGAGAGTTAATAGAAGTTACTGCATCGTTTAATGAAATAGCTGATGTATCAGGTGCCGCTGAAGTTGGATAATTAGCTCCACTTTCTTGGTTTTGGTCACCTAAATAGAATGCTGAACCTACTGAACCACCACCTGTATCTGGTGTTGGTGCTAAGAAGTTTCTATTATCTGTTAATGCGAAATCGAAATTAAATCCATAGAATGCTTTTGCATTGTATGATTGATTAATTTTTTGTTCAGTAACATATGATGGATTTGGAATTGATACAGCAGTTCCGTAAGGATTCTGTAATGCCGCAAATCCAAATGGTACTAATGATTCATCGATACCACCATTTCTAACTGCGGTAGTACACTCAACTCTAATATTTTCTGAGTTGTTAGCGTAATCACCGTTTGTTGATAACTTACCATCAGCATCAACTGTAATATACTTATCACCGATTACTCTTTCGATGTAATTTGGTGAATCAGGATTTAAGTTAACACCTTGGAATGTTTCAACGATGTTAGGTCTGATATCAGAATCAACTACACCTACGAATGGTGAACCAGAAATCTTATCTTGGTCTACTCTTCTAACAACTACCGTAAATGAACCATACTCAGAACCAGGTACCGTACCTGCTGGTTTGATATCTTGGATTCCGATTTTGAACTCATAGTTAGTTGCCGTACCATGTGATAGTGTATGGAACTTAAATAAGTTAGTTACATTTCCACCCACTTTTTGTGATGTAATAAATGGTGTAGATGATTCAGCGTAAGCTTTAGTGTAATCTATATCCTTAGCAACATCAATTGTTACTACAGGAATCTCACCACTTAATGCAAATGATTGTGATTGGAATGTTTTAAAGTTTGATAACACATACGGATTCTGTGCACCTCTTGGTGAAAATCCAAATAATTTAGTGAAGTAATCATCACTTGTTGGATTTAAAGAAGCACTAAATGCAGTTCCAGGATTACTGATAGATGAACCTGATACCGTTAATGTGAAAATTGATGCAGATACATCAGATGAACCTTTGTGGTCTCCAATTGTACTTGCTTTGAATACGTCAGTATCAGATGTGATTTCAGTTGTTGGGTGTAATACCGCAGCAACTTTACTACCAAGCGATGATGATACTGATAATATGATTGGGTTTTCTAGAGTATATCCGTCTTGTCCTAATACCCTAACGATTGTCGCAGTTCCCGCATCTTCCAAATAAGCTTGAGCAGTGTAAGGTAGATATGAATCTTCTGTCAATCCACCAAATACTTCTTGAAACTTTTGAAACGAGTCTACTTGATATGGAACGAATGCAGGTCCTTTAACTGTTGACCCTATTAACGCCGCTCCGATTTCACCAATCCCTTGAGGTAGAAATGACAAGTCCTTTTCTCTCGTAAAAACACCAGGACTTACTATTCTTTCTGCCATTTGATTCTCCTATTAATTTCTTTTGGTTTTTATTATACTAATAAATACATTAAAAAACCCAAAACGATAGTATTTATGAGATAGGAGTAAAAGTACCTTCTTCTATGTTGAACTCACCATTTCCATACTTTTCTTTAAACTCAGTAGTAAGGTTAGCTTCCTCACCTCTTAAAGTTCTAAATTTGGTTTGAAGTTCATCTTTCACATTATTAATATTTTCTAATATTATTTCTGCGTTCAGTAGTTCTACCTCAATCTCTCCTAATTTTGCCGTTACATCAGCAAAATCGCCTCTGAATTTTTTAACTCTTTCGATGTCTTTTTCATCGATTTTAGTAACTTGTTTTTCGTTAATTTCTTTAACTTCTGCCATAACTGTTGTTTTTTAAAATTTATTATTGTTATACATTATTCCTATATAAATATGATAATTTTTTTGTAAAGATTAAATTTCTGGTTTTATATTGAAAACTATCTTTGATGTTCCAAATGCTTTACTTGTATTTATCTTCAATCCAGTCTGTTCTGGTATGATATATGCTTTAGCAGTAAGAGATACATTAGCTCTTACGATTCTTTCTTCACCCACTCCATTAGTTGTATCAAATGAGTATGATTCACCTTTGATTTGAAATTTGAATCTTTCACCAAATGCACCACCTTGAAAGTATATGATTTGTTCTACAACTTTGTTCAAATCTTCCATATAATCACACCAAACAATAACATCATATGCAATGTTTACATAATCAGGTCTATCTACAATATATCTCTCTTGTACAGGTTTTTGGTCTTGTAAAATAGAAAATTGGTCATATCTATTTTCTTTTGAATATTTTCTAACAAATGCTTGAGATGTATCCTCATCTGTAAGAACTTTTAGTTTCGAATATTCGGTGTTTATATCTAATGAGTTTCTTTTAAAAGATATTAGTGGTGTTTGAACTTTACCATTACCATCTCTAAGAAAACCATCTCTTTGTGCAGAGGACCAGTTCTCAGGTGAAGCGTATAATACAGGTACAGGAATAAACTTTCCACCTTCTTCAATTATAGGTTTAACATCTCTTTCTAAAAAATCTTTAAATGCCAAATCTACATCATAGATACCAACTTGAATATTTTTAACAGTATCATTTCTACGAGATACTTGTTTAGCTTTATTCAATTTAGGGTCATCTGAAAAAGAACTTTGTGTTCTCTTCAAATCAATCTTATCATTTCGTTCTATTCTATATCTTTGAGCCATATTAGATTCCTACTGGTAAATCATTATCAGTTTTATTAATACCTACTCTAAAATCATCAACTATTTTCAATTGACTTTTCTTAGCTACATGAGTTTCACAAATAATAGATACACTATACCCATGTTCATCACCACCATCCCATGTTGCTGGATTTTTACCTGCAAAGAATTGGTTTTGGAATGTAACATCTACAATATGGTGTTCATCATTCCACTCAATAACATCACCTAATTCAGGAAATATATTTTTATCTACTAAAATATCTCTTAAAAAGTAAAAGTTTACATTTCTTGTATAAGATGAACCAAATTCATCAAATATCTGTTCTGCGTTTGTTCTATCAACTAATGTTGGGATTTTTACAGGATTATGGAAAACTTTGTTTTTTCCTTCACCATAAATATTTCTTTTAGTATCTTCTACAATAATTTTATAGTAATACACTTCGGTATCTATGATATCCGTTATTAGTTCTTTGTTTATCTTGCTAAACAAAGCCATATCTCTCTGTCCACCGAATAGTGCCATTTGTTACCCTACATAAATTGCACGAGGAACTCTATTAAGAGTTAGTTCCATCGCTTCTGATTCTTCTTGTTGAGCTTGAAGTAATGCTTTTCTCGAAGTTGCTTCTAAGTTTTCTCTCAACTCTGAAATTAATATTTCTTTTTCTGATGCCGCCTCACTTCTTAAATCTGAACCATCTAATGTTATTTCTGAGTTAGGAATCGGTACTGAACTAAATTTAGCCCTTACTGCACCTAACATTTCTTTAGCTAATGCCAATGTATATTTCGCAATCCATTGTTTACCAACGTGATTTATACTATTGTATGGTATTCTATCGTATTTAGCGTTTGAGTAGTCAGATACAACGGAAGTTGATACAATTGGATTACTTCTTTCTGAATTTTTAATATAATTAAAATATACTTTTGTTCCTGTATCCGATACTAATGGTATTGGGAATAATTTGATTCTATTGTTAATTAAATGGAATCCAAATTGTGACCTACGAACCATATCATTAAATTCAATAGCTTGTAATCTTAACAAATCATCATATAATGGTGACATCATAAAGGAAACACCAGGTGAGTAGTTACCCCATCCGAATGTATCCATCATTTGTTGTGAACCTAAACCTGTTCCAATAAATGGGTCAAAGTATCTAACCATTGCAGGTGGTGCTTGATGAAATACTTTTTTTATTTCTATTTCATCCACACCAGCAGTACCATTTTCTAAATTAACAATTGATGCATCTGTCAAATCATATATTTGTTGACTACCCGTCATTGTAAATGAACCTGTATAGTAAGTTACTCTACCACCACTACCCGCTTCAGTACCATAATCTTTTGCCAAAGATACTAATCCACCTAAATTTGCGTTTAATTGAGTTTGAGATAAATTAGAACCTGTTGAATGTCCTTTTAATGAAAGTAAATTTTCCCTAATGTTAAATTGATTAACTTGTGATGAATATTCTGTTGTTGCTTCTTCAAAACAAGCGTAGAAATTTATATCCTGTAGTTCAATATCAACTATAGGATATCCTAATCTCTTAGCACACCATCCTGCCGTTTTATCAGCCGATGAAGTGAATTCTAAATCTGTATCATAATATCCAAAAGGTGTACTACCTTCAGAAAACGATGATGAGCCAGGCCATATTGGAATGTTTACTGCCATTTATAATCTCCTAATTCTTTTATATAAATATGAGATTCTTAAAGAATCAATTAGGTTAACTGTTTGCTGTTAATGCTTTATCTACATTGTTTATTAAACCTGCTGTTTTGTTTATTAATTGGTAGTGTATTTGTAAATACCAATTTCCACCAGGTGCTGTTGTAATATTTTGATTGGATTTTAAAAGTAACGCTCTATTTGTACCAGTTGTCACACCTGTATTATTAGCTGATTGATTATAAATCCAAGATGTATTATTTAGTTGTAACATAGAAGGCATTATTCTAAATACTCTATTGAATTGGGATGGATAAGTACATGTACTAGTACCAGCACAGAATCCTATAGCCGCGGTAGCATTACTGTTCCAACTACCCTTAGTACCACCATCACAATGAACTGTCAAAAAATGAGGAACTATGAAATAATCTGAACCTGGTGCTGGTATTAATGTTGTACCTGTTGATGATAAATTTTTAAATGCATTTCCTGAAAGTTTAATTGTTACAACACGTATGTATTGGAGAACTTTACCTGCATTTCCAAACGCAGCAGAATATTTAGGTTGGTTTTCTCTTTCTGTAAGACCAAAGTAATTTCCATTTTGAGGCCATGTGGAGCCTGAAGCTACATAATTACCCATTTTAACATAGTGGCCACCTGCAGCACCATTACCATTTACATATAAGTTTTGTTCTGAAGTATGTCCAACATTTAATTGGTTTCTAACCCTCATTGTTCCATTTACATCAAATGCGGAACCTGGAGATTGAGTTCTAAATCCAACTTTCCTATCTGTAGTATTTATGTAAAGAGTTTCTTGGTTTGAAGCATCATTACCTATTTTAACTAAAGCTCCAGTATCAGATATTTCTGAATTTTCTATACCTGTACCTGCACTATTCCATTTAGGTAAGAAATTATCAGTACCCGTTCCTGTTACTGTACCTGTATTAGTTGTAAATGCTGTTGAGTTAAATGCGTTTGAACCTAAAGTTCTTGTACCAACGGCATTAGTTTCACTATTAAGCATTAATGCAGTAGTACCTTCATCTGCAGATAATCCAACTAAGGTTAAATCATAACCATATATATTTTTAAAACGCTTTGTTGATGTACCTAAATCTAAATCGTTATCTGTAGTGGGTCTTATTGCTCCATCTGTTAGATTAAATTGTGCTTGATTCCCTAGTGTAAAATTAATTTTACCAGCTGAGAATCCTATATGATTTGAATCTGATGCACCACCTATAATTAATGATGTATTATATATGGATGTAATTCCTGTTTGAGCGGCATTAACATTTAAACTTACTGTACCCGAAGTACCACCACCTTCTAAACCTGTTGATGCAGTTACACCCTCAATATCTCCTGTATTAGTTGTATAACCTGCACCATTTGTTAATTGATTGTTATTTGTTGGGATTGTT
>VTLG01008551.1_pt1 | contig 10878 bp, 25 predicted proteins | sample 4694571 | NCBI WGS metagenome assembly VTLG01 (sample SAMN12604809, study PRJNA352737) | marine metagenome | biome: ENVO:00000447; feature: ENVO:00000209|ENVO:00000569|ENVO:01000036; material: ENVO:00002151; isolation source: viral sequences binned using virsorter ... | reverse complement strand
CAAAATAATCAATACTTATTTCTCCAACAGTTTTACCTTTTTTTAAATCTTTAATAAGATCTGCCCTTTCATAATTTTTTAAAATACCAGTTAGTCCAGCCTCACCTCTTAATTTAACTCCCATTGGTTTAAACTTTCCTTTGTTATCAGCTATGTTTTTTCGAATACTACCCATATTAGGTTTAACACCCTTACTCTTGTAATATTTAATAGCCTTATCATATTCTTTTTTAAATTTTACTTTCTGTTGTTTTTCTGGAGCTAATTTACCAACGTCTTCTCCTCTTCTTACACGGTATTTGTTTTCAACGCTTAATTTATCATATTTAGATTTACCAAATTTTTCTATGTTCTTTTTTGCGGTGTCTGAATATTGAAAAGAGGTATCTACTTTTAAACCTTTAATGTTAGGTGCTTTTCTATTAAAAAAATTTTCTACGTTAGCCTCTAATTTATTTTTTTTAAGAAAGTCTTGAACCATCTTTCTGGTAAGAACAGTATCTTTAGGCAAACTTTTTGCATACTCAACTAGTTTAACCATACCACCTTTATCATAACCCGGTCTTATTCTTTCAAGTATGGATATAAATTCTGACATTATCCTCTACTGCCTCTACCACCTTCATCCATTTCTTGTTGACTTGCTGCATCACTCATACCTTCATATCCTGATGGACCAGAATACGTACTTCCAGTTGGAGATTGACTTCTTATTCTATCTTCTTCTCTTCTTCTCATTTCCTCTTCAAAAGCTAAAGCTATAGCTTTTTGTCTTGCTCTCTCCTTTTCTTCGGCAGCTTTAAAATTATCTATTACAGATTGACCTGCATCTTTTACAAATTGAAATCCTAATTTTGTTAGAGATGGTATTTGTTTAAGTCCTGTAATTCCTCTTTGAACACCTGCAATAAAACCAGGAACTTTACCACCCATATAGTTTGGTTGATTTGTTATAAAAGTATTAGATATATCAATATCATCATCACTTCCATCGTCTTGTCCAGCTCCAGGTATGAAAGGTTTTAAAAGTTTGTTTGATTGAACAGCTGGTATTCCCGCTGCTGGTTGTTGTTGTGTCATCTGTGCGTAAGTTTGTGTTTGTGGTGTCGTTGTAGTTGTACTACTAAACAGATCTAAGTAATCTTGTTTGTTGGGAAACTGTGCTTGAAGTGTTGGATTGTCATCATAAGTTTGACTTATGTTAGCTAGACCACCTGTAGATTTATTATCTCTTGGTTTATCCATTTTTTCTTTAAATCTTTTAATAGCTTCTTTATTTTCTTTTCTCATTCTTGCAAGTGTTTGTTTTTCTGACTCTTGCATAATTAATTTAGGATCAACAGGTTCTTTTACTTTTGTAGTCTTAGGAGCTTTTCCTATTTTAACATCTCCTTTTTTAATTAACTTTTCAATACCTTGAGGTCTTGGTTTAAATGGATCTGTAATTCTGTCTTTTGGAAACTCTATAACTTTTTTAGAATCGATAGCTTTTTGTCTTGCTTTTAATTTTAACTTCAACAGATCAAGACCTTTAGGCATAACGCCTCTAGCTGCCTTATAGGCTCTGACCATTAATTGTAATGCTTGTAAATATCCCATTAGTAATAGTTATAATTTTTCTTAGCTTGCGCTTGATCTTTTTCGTCCTCTGGATGCATAATAAAACCTCCCTGTCTAAATCGCATCACGGCTTGAGTCATTGAATCTACTAAGTCATCATTATCCCCATAGGGAAATGCTGCACACTCTTCTATCACTTCTTCTGCAAATTTATCATCAGGCGCCCAAATTTGCCCTGACTCAAATAAAGGGGCAACGGCGTTTACTCTAGCATGTTTATCGTTTCCTTTGCTAGGTGTGTAATTTATAACAGGTATCCCCATCTTTCTCAACTCATAAGTTAAAGGTAAACCAGATGCTTTACTCTCCACAATTACCGTGTCGGGATTCCAATACTTCCACTGATCGTAAGCTACCTTCTTAAGTTCTGGAAACTCAAGGCGTTCTTTGTATGAATCTAATAGAATTAGATTCGGTCCGCTGTCCTCGTTTGGATAGAATACGCCCCATGTTGTAATCGCAGAAAAGTCAGCGGTTTCTTTTTTAAGAAACGCTGTATCATAAGATTGTATGATATGTTCTAATTTAGGCACATAACCTTTGTCCCAAACGTTCCACCACTCTCGTTTTATGATTGATCCTTCTTCTGCTGTTGGATCTTGCATCCACTGCGCATTCCATTTACCAACAGAGATAGAAGCTTTAACACCTTCTAGTTCATCTTTCTTCCAATACTCAGGCCATACAGGATTACCTGATGGTAAGATAGCTGGGAACTCAATGACTTCCCATTGATCTGATTTTAATTCTTTCTGTGCTTTGATCAACGCTCCGGTAAGATCTTTTGTATTCCACCTAGTCATTACAACTACAATAGAACCACCTGGTTGAAGACGTTGTCTTGGACCTGATGTATACCAATCATAAGCACGCTCCAATGCCTGCGCATTGAGAGCATCTTGTTCTGAATGCGGATCGTCGATTATTAGTAAGTCCGCACCACGGCCCGTTATGGCCGAGCCAACACCAGCTGCGTAGTATTCACCGCCTTGTTCTGTTTCCCATTTACCCGCGGCTTGCGAATCTTCTCTAAGTCTAGTTTTAAAAACTTGTTGGTATTCTGGGCTATCAATTAAAGTTTTAGCTTTACGTCCAAAGCGGATCGCTAATTCAGTAGTGTGGGTCGTTTGTATAATCTTAAGATCTGGTTTACGTCCTACCATCCAAGAGGGTAACAGGTAAGATGCAAACTCTGACTTCGTATGCCTAGGGGGCATATTGATAATTAATCTTTTACAATCACCATTTGCCAAACGATTAAATTTTTCTGAAATTTTTTTGTGATGATCACCTTCTATAAATTCAGGCCAAACATGTTTTACAAAAGTAAGAAAATCAGATTTGACTTTGCTTTCGGTTTTTTTCTGATTGAGTTTTATGGCATACTTCATAAACTCCTTACGGACATCTGGTGGGAGCTTATCTATAATTTCTTGTTTCATAAAATTTTTTGCAGAATTTTTTTTGAGTTCTGTTTAACCTGAAAACGAATTTATACCATATCTATCTGTAAAACTAGGCATAAAGGTATATGCATTGGGACCCCTTTTTGCAAAGAGGGGGTGGGGGGTCAATTGTGGCAAAATAGTGGCAATCCGTTTGGGACCCACCGCGCCGCCCGCAGGGCGGCGCACAACCTGTGGTTGACCGGCCCGTTAGGGCCGACCCATTTTGGACACATAGTCTATTGACTATCTGGGAAAATATGTTAGTCCAAAAGTACCATATACGCTTTAGGATTTAACCTACTAAACTTATCTAAACACTTCTGCATCTTATCATATTCACCCATTGCTTCTGCTTGTTTAACCTGGTCATGTAACATCGCTTCGTCATGCGTTAGCATCGCAGATTGAAATGAATATGGGTTAGTCCTTTTTATTATTCTATTTGCCATACTTTCCTTTCTATTATGTATGGGATATTATCATATTAATGGTTCGTTGTCAACCCTTAATTATAACCTACACCATACATTGAATACTTCCATCAACGCTTTAAATTCCTTTCTCGACATATACTTAATCTCATCTGCCAGATTAGGATTTGTTTTTTTTATTTCTTTAACAAGTTTCTTTCTTACATTCATCTTTATACCCCCTTTTATTATTCGCTTGTGAGTTGCATATCTTCCAATGCTCATCAATGTATTTTTCGGTCATCGCTTGTTTATTAGCGACCCTACTTATCTTACGATTAATTGCGTTTATTCTTTTGTCCTGCCAAGTTTTTACCATCTCGGCAACCCTATCAATATTAGTACGTGAACTAATATTAACATACATATCCAAAAAGTCATTTTTATATCCTTTCTAATGACATTATACTTCATATGGGATAATATGTCAAGTATAAAAAAAAATAAATATGGGTTGACAACATATATCAAATATGATATTATCCCACACATAAACAAAAGAAAGGAAAATATGCAATACTTTATATTAAGAAAAACAAAGATTGGAGATAGAGCTGAGTATGACGTTGACTACAAAGCGAGGAAAGGTTTTAAAAGTTTCAATCAAGTTGTTGAGAAAAAAATAGCTTTGGAAACTTTAAACGATGAAAATCACGTTGAGTTTGTCATTGTTAATGATGGACACACTCAATGAGTAATTTTTACATAACTTACTTTGCGAAGAAACATAAAAAGTTTATAACTAGAAAAGGTCAGTACGACAAACCTGATGGAACTGAGGGCAAAGCTTTCGTATCTAAACAAGGAAATCCTTGTTTAGTCTATTGGGATTTAGAGGCTGACGGTTGGAGGATGGCGGTTGGAGACGCCACGATAAGATGGTAGAATTTTGGCAATTAATATTTATGGAGTCGCCGATAGAATTAAGAATGCTGATGGCATTTTTTGTGGTGGCTTTGATATGGGCCATGTTTAAAAAAACTTGAGCCCTGAACCAATAAACGTCTCATCGGTGGTTTTTTAATCACAGACGGAATTGGTTCTGGGGTCAAGTGAGAGTTCTCACGGGAACACTCGAACGACGGTATGTGCCAAATAAGCTTCGCGCGGGCGCCGTCGCACTTGGCCAAACTTGAGCCCTGATCTAAGATTTGCCCTGGACTACGTCTTCGGACAACAGCTCCATCATCTTAGATCGGGGGTCAAGCTTCAAGCTTGAAAAGAAAGGATAATATGAGAAGTACATCAGATATAAAACTAGCAGTACAAAATGTTTTGGCAAAGTATGGATACATTATGCCTAAAGATTTATATTTAGCTATTGAAGATTTACATGATGAAATTGAAAGTGATAGGGAGTGAGCAAGCGCCAAGCTTGACAAGCCTCAAGCTATGGGATAATATAATATAAAAAAGAAAGGATAATATGAAAGTTAAAGAGCTAATAAAAGAATTAAAAACTTATGATGGTGAAACTGATTTTGCCGTTAAGTTAGTCGTTGACCCACATGATAGCAAAAAAGATCTATCGTTGAAGTGGATAGGAGAAATAGATACTTCCTTATTAGATCAAGGTTATATTGAATTTGGAGTAGAAAGGATAATATGACAGCATTAAAAAAAGACGATTGTAAACAACAGCTACGATATCAATGCAGACTCATTGCAGATGATATTACAAAAGGCGAAGAAGATGCCCACACATGGTGTGAGGGCGTTTACGATATAGAATGGATAACGTTCAACGACCACAGTTACAAATCAGCCAGGCTGCTGGTTGCAGGTGGCGGCCCTAACATTTGGGTGAACTTACAGACCAACACGGTCGACGGTTATTGGTGGGGTGATGCCTGCAAAATTCACTTCACGGACAACGTAGGTCTAGATGAGTATCTAGAGGAGATGCATGCCAGTTCAAAGTAAAGACAAAGACTCAATATTGTACAATCACTACCTGTGGTGTCGCCGAGAAGGTCGCGACACTTCCTGGTTCTTTGAACCCCAGGCCACAAGCGACAAGCTACATGCGATCAACTCAAAACGATTCGTGGATAACGCCAAGCCTCAAGCGTCAAGCGGTACGTCAAGCAACAAGCGTTGACAGTGTTCCCAATTATTGTTTGTGAGGGAAGGTGTTTCCCTGTGATCTACCAGTAAACCGTGGATAGATTTACTCTCATAAAGTTTTATGACTCCAAGAGCGGTGTCTTGGAGTAAGATAAAATTACGTTTTGTCTTGGTCATGTGAAATAGTTTTTGATGTGGACTGAATGATACTTTGTGGGTCTTCGTAACCTTTAGCTCACACATAAAAAATCCGCATGAATCATTATATCCAAGCAGATCTGGTACACCAAAAGATGCCCAAGATTCTAGTCTAGTCCAATCTATTTTTGGGGTATTCTGGCGGAGTAAACGCCATAGTTTTGTCTCTGCTTTCATCGTACACCTTGTTGTAAACTTGTTTTACAATTAGGCTAGTTCCATCTGGAACAGGGCTCTCTGCAGATGCACCAATTAATCCTAATATCATTATTAAAGTTTTCATCAATTTGACTTGTACGTTAGATTACGATATAAGTCAAGTATGGGACTTCCAAAGCAATTAACAGAACGACAGATCAAATTTGCAGAGTTATTGGTATATAACGAAGGTAGAAAGAGTGCTGCTGAAGCAGCATATGAAGCTGGGTATAAGACTAGACCAAGACAAGCTGCATCTGAATTACGTAATCCTAGAGTATCTCCTCTTGTAGTAAAATACATTGGTGAGTTAAGAGCAGAAGTGCAAGAGAAACATGACATCAATCTTGGTAGACACCTTGGTGAGCTTGCAAAATTAAGAGATGACGCAATGAAAAAAGGTGCGTGGTCTGCAGCTATAAACGCAGAAGTAGCTAGAGGTAAAGCCGGTGGACTTTACGTTGATCAAAAACTTATATTGTCTGGTAATTTAGATAATATGTCAGAAAAAGAATTGGAAGCCAAGATGGCCAAAATTCTAGATGATCATAAAACATTAATTGATATTAGCCCAGAAGAGTCACAACCAAAATCAGAAACAAAACAGATCCCTGTATCCGATTAAAGAACTCGTGTGTTTTTACCCAAGCGCTTTTTACTAGTGCTAGGATTTTTCTTATTACTTCCATATTTTACTCCTTGTGAGTCAGGCCCTTTTACAGGCGGTATAGCATGCCATTTTACGTATGGCATATTCTTAGTCAAGGTCTTATTCTTCATAGTATTATTGAAAATAATATAATTAATCCAGAAGTTGTAAGAGATCCAATAGCAAACCACACTATTTCATGTCTATAATACAAACTCCAAACATTAAATTTTTCTAATAGTTTTTTCATATTGTTATCTTTTCCATTTTTTTTATTATTGATTTAGGGAAACAATTACGATCAGAAAATACAGCAGACTCTGTATCATAAGATGAAAATGTCCACACATGTTTCTTGTCCTTATCAAATATATATGCCTGTGAAATCATAACTGCAGGTTTTAACTTCTTCATTTCGTCTACTTCTGCATGACCTGCATCACCGCACGGATCTAGCCAAACTATTTTGTAAAAGTAATATTTCTTATTACCAATAGTTGCATACTTGTATTTAGATTTTTTACGTCTCTTAGGCATATCTCATTATAAATCAAATATTTGGGCAAAAAAAGTTTTAAAAAAAACAAAAAGGGTCGCGCGCGCCGAATACCAACTTTGATACTGTGCCACGTGTGCCACCGCAAAAAATTGCTCTGGCACAGCTATTATTCGCTTATACCAACACTTATAGCTCAAAAACACCCCTGTGCCACGTGTGCCACGTACTTTTTTTGGATAGAAAAAAAAATAATTGCTCCAGAATTTCTCTTATAGTGGCACAAGTCTCGCCATGTTTTTGCCACAATAGGTTGTATTTTTAGTCTAAACTGTGTCCAAAATGTGTCCAAAATAAGAACACTCACTTAACTTTGTCTAAAAGTTGGGGACATGAATCTTTTCAAAGACTCTGCTTTGAGTACGACTCTGCAAGGTTCAGGAGAGTTTATTAACTTGCTCTCCTGTAGTTCTACTTTCCTAATCTCCTCAAGTCTACCATCCATGGTTTCAATATATATAGGACAATCTGATATGATTGTGCCTTTTTCATTGTTGGTAAACTTACCCAATACTTGTTGTAGATCTCTTAGTCTCATTAATTTACCTTCTTTTCAAACAACTTCTCAGCATCTTTATCAGGCAAAGGTTGTGTTTTAAATTCGCCATTACTAACATACACATCTATACCATTAATTAAATTTGATCTTAGGGGTTGTTTTAAAAGTATGTTTTCTAAAGACATGATAACTTTGTCCATGGCTTCCTTTAACTCCTCATTAGATTTTATCCTGTATTTTTCTTGGCCTGGCTTTCTCATGCACATAGCACTTGTTATTATAAAAGCCTGAAAAGCCGAAAACAATGGACGTACTTTTCTCTCTTCTCCCTTTACAACTAATTTATCAAATTGTCCTCTAATTTGTGGATCACTATAAACCCACTGCATTAAATTACACATGTGAGTTACCACAGGAGTGTTAACTTGATTGTACCCTTCTTCTACTTTTTTTTCTTTACTCATCTTTTCCTTTCAGTTCATCATAGTATTCATCTATGCGTTTTAAAAATTTGTGCATGTAACTTCTCATCTCAAGTCCTTGTATTATAAACTCTTGATAAAAATTATCTTTACTGCACATCATAATTACTCCCTTACTAATACCAGTCTTATACACATAGTTATGTGCCATAGTATAAGCTGCTAATTGTAAGCAGTAATCTTCAATCCACTCACGTCTCTTTGGTTTGTTAGTTTGCTTGAAGTCTATTACGGCTAACTCATTTTTATGTAAGCCAATTAAATCTGTTTGTCCTGCGTATAGTCCTGGGTAATACAAAGTGGCCTCTGACCCATAGTATTCTGAAACATTACACAATCCTTTTTGTATGACTTGTAGGGCCATATTGTGTGCTTCTTTACCAACTTCTGTCTGATCTAGATAACCTTGTTCTAATATATATTTTTCCAATATCTTGTGCATCGCTGTGCCTCTGGCACCAGATGTAGCAACGATCCGCGCTGCATTAGCCTCTCCCTCTCGTTGTCTCCATGCTCTTAGCGATTCGCGCTTCTCTGCGCTTTGGGTCGCTGACAATATAGTGGTAACCGATGGCAGCTTCCACTTACCATTATCAATATCATAGTGTCGTTTTCCGTCGATCTCTTTTCTAACGGTCTTTGGATAGATGTAAGCGTTGTTATGTTTCATATTTTTAATTGTAGCTGTCTAAAATATCTTTCTTTAGCGGAGAGCACGTTGTTTTTACCACCACCATTAAACCAATATTGTTTAGAAATTTTTTCGTAAACTTGATCAGCCCAACCTTCTTTCTTATGTCCAGGGCTTCCTTTAGAATTTTCTGTCGGTGTCACCCACCTTAAATTATCAGCTCTAAAATCTACTCTATTACCATCAATGTGATCAACCATAGTTTTGTTTTCGGGATCATCATTAGGAATAAAAGCTTGAGCAACTAAACGATGAAGTGGTCTTTCTACCTCACGTGGGGTATGAATAACTTCTTCTTTATTATAACGATATCTTTTTTTTTCTCTTGTTCCCTCCTTACAATATAATCTTTGAACAACATAACCCATTTTTGATGGAGAAATTGATCCGAGTAAAATACCACTTTTAAGTTTATTATTTGGATTGTCTTGTACACGATAAATAAAAGGCCAAATGTTTTCTTTATAAATGGGTTCAACCTCATTTTTACATTGAGAGAAATAATGAGGTCCACCTGTTTCATACAAAAAATATATACCAGGCTTAATCGTAGGATCTGCTACATTTAAATCAACACATCTTACTTCTTCTTTTTTAATATTACTTATCAGCATCATCCCCTTTACCCTTAAAAAATTTTTTTAAATGGGCTCGATACTCTTCTTCCGTGTGTTCTTCAAACCTTAAAGCTTCAGGTAGAGATTCTTCATCTTTATCGTCAACAGGTTTCTTAATCTTTATTATCTGTTTTACGCTCATTCGTTCCTTTAAATAATTTTACAAATTCAGTATACGCAACACCACCGTTGTAGGGTGCATCGTAATATGGATCTATATATTTTAGTTCATCAGGCATAGGAACACCTGCATTTCTGTATTCCTCTTCTATTGTCATTGGTGTTAGTTTTTCTTTCTTTTCTTTGTTCATTTGAGACATTGATTTATGTTTCATTATACTCCTTTCACTCCTTTTTTAAGTTCTGCTATTCTATGTTCTAGACCATCTATGGTCGTATACATCCACCCACAATCACGAGGTTTAATTTGTTTTTTAAACCACTTAATCGTTAGTCTAAGTGCAGCTATTTGTTTTTTGTTTGTCATATTACTCCTTTCACTCGTAGTTCCTTTGGTTCTACTTGTTGTTCCACCCACAACTCTCCAGTTCTATTACAATCTTCGCATTGAGCATGGACTTCTTCTTTCGTTAAATGATAAGGGACTCGATAAAAACCGTTTCCCTTACATCGTGGACAAAATATTTTAGTCCGCTTTTCCGTTTTTGTAGCCATGTTTCTTCGCCTTTTCGTTAATTGTACTTTCTATTACTTTACTTATACTTAATTCAGTTCCATCAATTATCTTATCTTTTAAGAAGTTTGCCTTCTTCCAAGCTCCTATGGGTACCGATACGCTCTTATGTTTAGCTGGATCAGCCATTAATTACTCTCCTTTCCTTTTACTGTTGCAGATATAAAATTACCTTTCTTGTTGGTATATTCTATATGATACTCTTTTTTAGCATCAAGTTTACGTCTTAATTTTTTTAAAGACATAGCTTCCATTTGTTTTGCCTCTCCAACTTCAAAATGGTCTTCTTGAGGTATTGGAGTTAGTTCTCTTACTTTATATGAATAACGCATTATTATCCTTTCTATTATTACCTTTTGTTATCATTTATATGGGAAAGTATCTTATAATAACAATACTTGCAAGTAAATAATTTTAGTGTATTCTAAAGACCTCTTCTCACACCTTTTGTTTGCCGTGAGCATTCTAGCTCACGGCAACATTACATGTTCAAAATGGGTCAAACATCATTAACTTCATAACAACCAAACTTAACAGCTAGTCTATATCTGTTAACATTATCTTTGCCTTCTTTTTGTAATAATTCTAAACTTTTAAGAGATGCATCGGCTGCACATTCACTCCAACTATTATATACAACAGGGGGTTGTACTGGAGGTTTACATTCACCAGTTAAAAAAGAACACACC
>VTLG01005012.1_pt1 | contig 10878 bp, 4 predicted proteins | sample 4694571 | NCBI WGS metagenome assembly VTLG01 (sample SAMN12604809, study PRJNA352737) | marine metagenome | biome: ENVO:00000447; feature: ENVO:00000209|ENVO:00000569|ENVO:01000036; material: ENVO:00002151; isolation source: viral sequences binned using virsorter ... | reverse complement strand
AGTTGATAATTGGATCATTTAAGTTTACAGTAAATGAGTCAACAGTTGTAGTTGTACCATCAACTTGCAAGTCACCTTTAACAATAACTGTACCTTCATTACTTAAACCATCTGGATATGGGTCAATATATAATTGACTTCCACTACCAGATCTTGTTGAAATAATATTTGATGCAATACTAACACTACCAATTCTAGCATCAAGTGCAGTAAATACTCCTCCAGTTTGATTGATATCACCTTGGAAAGTTGATACACCAGTAACTTTTAAGTTACGGATGGTCATCTCATCTACAAATAAGTCATCTTTAATATGAAGATCTCCACCTACAAATAAATCACCAATAAATGTACCAATACCTGTAAATGTCGATACACCTGTAACACCTAAATTACCACCTATATTAACACTCTTCTCTATACCTACTCCACCTTCGACTGTGAGGGCACCAGAGTCTTTTGTAGCAGAATCAGTGGTATCATTCATTACAATTGCTACACCGTTCTCATAGACCCAATCAGCACCTGTTACATTGATTCTATTATCTCCATCCTCATCATATTCTATCTTTGCATCTTTACTGTCACCAAAAGTAAGAAATGTATCATCTGGAATAATTACTTCACCAGAACCATTAGGTGATAGAAATAAATCTCCGTCTGTATTTGTAGTTGAAAGTACGTTTGCATCTAATCTTAAATTATCTACATTCCATTGATCTACTTTACGATCAGAAGTAAGAATAGGAACAAATCCATTTGATGCAGTTGATGCATTAGCACCACTTGCAACCGAACCAGGTGTATTACTTAATAAGTCTGTAAAATATCTACCACCAACAACTTGTGGATTACCACCATTATCTCCAACAAATAATCTATCACCACTATTTCCTTGTGTACCACTTCCACTTAGAGTTACACCAACTTCACCAAATTGTAAAGATGACGGTGCCGAAGTACCAGTCGATCTTTTTACTCTTATAATACTTGCCATTTCAGAAACTTCCTCCGTTTATGTCCAAATTCTGTGTTGCACCTGGAGTCAACTCCAAAGTTCCAGTCCACTGTTGAGTGGTGCTGTTATACACTAAAACCATTCCATTCTGTGGGTTACTGGCGTTCACATCACTTAGTTCACCAATAGTTCCTGCTTGGTTTCCTGCTAATGAGGATGTAACCTTTATCGCATTTTTTTGTCCAACTCTTACTTTAATTTCTGCCATTATCTCGTAACTCCTTCTCTAACTAAAACAGCACCTTCTAATACTCTTGTCACTTCACCAGACGTATCTGTAATTAGTACATCATACATAAATCTACCAGGTTTGAGTGATGCAGTCTCACTTGTTGTAAGACCAACTCTTATCTTCCCACCAGATGCATTTATAATTTGTGTAGTAAAATTAGTTGCTGTGCTACTACCAGGATGTTTTCGCATCTGTGCAGTTGCAGTGAAACCAGTTAAATCCGTAGCAGAATTTGTAGCTGCATTTTCCAAAGTAAAAATTTGAGAAAATGTAGTGCCAGTATTAACAGTTAGATTACTTACGTAAACTGCCATTTAAAAACAATATCAGGATCTAAGATATATTTATATTTAAGATAACCCGTCTATTTCTCAACTATCAATCTGAGTAAATTTTTTATTTCTTCAATATCTTTTTTCATACTATCTATCTCTTCTTTTTGACTTAACTTTATATTTTTAGATTTTTTATATTGAGAATATCCTTGACTATCAGTATTAATGATAGCCCCAGATTTTTTATCTCGATATAAGTGTTTATGTCCTTCGACTGGTATCATTATGCTAATGCCATTGCTCTAATGTCTTTAAATCGAGGTGGGAATGCTTCATTTGTTCCACTTATGACAATCTTAAACTTAAATCCAGTAAACTCATCTAAGTCATCAACACTAAATTGATATTCTTTAAATTCATTTGTCTCACTTGGAGATACAAACGCATCTGGTTTACCACTATTTTTGGTAGGATCAATAATAGTATCTCCAAAACCATCTCCATCAGAATCTCTAAGATTATCAAAACCAGGAAATAGTTCATAAGATAAATCTGTCTCAGCACCATCTTCTCTGAATAATTGATAAAGAACTCTAAAATCAGCAGATGGATGTCTGTACGCACCAATCAAAAGTTTTAATGATGTAGCAGGGTTCTTAAGATCTACTCTATTACTTATGTAAATTGCTGAATGAGGATCATCACTTGAATTATTTGACCTACCATCCTTGACATAATCTAAAATAGGTTTGTTAAGTCTATTTCTTTCAAGTATAACTTGTGCATCCTGAGTGTCAATTCTTGGAGATAAATTAGGATCTTCTGATTCTAACCTATATGCTAATGTAAATGATTTATTTTGTGGAAGTGTAGATAATTTTGCATTTTCATTGACTCTTGAACAAATCATTCTGGGAGAATCAAGTGTGTTCGATGCACCAATACTTATATCCTCAAAACCTTTATCCACAAATGAATTTTCACTTCCTCCAGCACTTGTTCCAGTAACAGTCCTTATTTGTGCACTGAGTTCTGTATCCATAGATGGAACTGAAGTATGCTGATCAACCGTGACCTTATTAAATTGATAGTTTTGTGAAGCAAATATATTGTCACCTCCAAGATTTTGTTCATCAATAAAACTGGTTTGATTATCATCAATTGCTATTGGTCTATCTATTTGAAGATGATAATGATCAATTGTTCTTGCATCAGATAATGTACCAACAGTTGGCATATTATGATCGGTGTTAATTTTTCTTAAATCAATACCGTTTAACTCATATTTACGTGCAAGATCATTCACAGAATGAGTTCTGACAATCGTATTATCAATACCTCTTGTTCCAATACCTAATTGATTTGTACCAACACTACTGTAGTAGATAATCTCACTATTAACTTTGAGATATCCTTGAGATGTTGAAATACCATTAAAGGTTGAGAAAGGAGTTGTGCTTGCAACTGATATAATTTGATCATCAACTTCTAAATTATCTGTAAGTGCTATAGGAGTTGTATTTGGTTCAATGTCTGCAAGTGTGACAATATTATCATCTGATTGCATTCCATGATTGTAATGACTTACATCTATCACATTACCAGTGTATTTTTCATCAAAAGTTTGTGAAGAAGTAATTAATGTACTTCCATATGATGTAACAGTAGAACCCTCATATACAACAATAGGAACACCAGATGTAAACTCTTCACCTTGAACATTATTAAGATATAAAGTGCTTGTTCCGTTAATTGTAGCAACAGTTATTTGAGCACCTGAACCTTTTGATGTGCTACTTGTAGTAATACCTAAGACATCACCTGCAACATACCCAGAACCACCTGTATTGCTTGTTAAACTTATAGAACCAACTTTACCATCGGAATTAGTTACAACTGTTGCAGTTGCACCTGTACCGTTTCCAGTTATTGCATATAATGGAACATTAGTATATGTTTGACCTGTTTTAAATCCTGTTCCTGCATTTGTTATTGCAAATGTGCCAACTGGACCTCCAATTTGTTCAATATAACCTTGAATAGCTGATGTTGCTGTTCCATCACTCACCTGAACACCTAGACCCATTTTCACAATTGATTGTGCGTGAGTTGTAGTTTGAATACCAACTTTTAATTTTCTAGGTAATGTAGTAATAGAATTTGGAAGTAATCTTTCACTGATTGCATTTCCAGTATCTAATTTCGGATTATAGAAAAATGCTGTTCCTGCTGACTCAGTAATGAAGTTTGCTTTATTCAATTTAAATTTAAGATCTTCAAACTGGCTTGGAGTCCAAATTGTACCATTTTGAGATTTAAATAAACTACCACCAACATATTGTTTAGAAACAATAACTGACTCAGCATCAGGTAAAGTTTGACTGGTTACAGTCTTTTCACCCATACGAGCAACCCACGCTTCAATATTATTTGTTGTTGGTGCTATAAGAACAACACAATATTCTCTAGCAGGTTCAAGATGAATTGGTGATGGGAATGTAACACGAGTTGCAACTGATGCATCAGAAGAAACATTTATATCATCAGGTCCTATTACAACCTGTGAAAACGCATCAACTGGTTCAGCAGTGGGAGTTCCTAACTCCATGTTTCTAACTTCCACAGTCAATTTTTCGACTGGATCTTTTTTTGCAAAGAATAAATCAACCGAAGTTAGATTCATTCCTGTTCCATCTACTGTAAATGATTGTGCTAATGGATCTCTTCCACCTCTTCTATTACTTCTTCCCTTTGCTCTTCTCCTTGCAGCAGCTCTTCTTGCGTTTGCAACCTGTCTTGCTGATGGAGTTGTCCTTCTTCTTCTTCGGTTTCTTCCACCGCCTCCACCTCTACGAACAAGTCTTGGGGGTGGTGGTGGTAATGTTTGAACTATCGTATTTATTGTTACGTTCTGAATGAATCCACCTTCGGTGTCATAAGTAACCTCACCATCACTTATTTGAAGACTTCCTGGTGTATTTTCTGTATTATTTGGACTAGAAGTTAATTTAAAAGTGCTAATTCCTGTTCTAAATCTTAAAGCAGGTGGTGGACTTGCAAGAGGATTTCTAAAGAAGAATGATCCTATAAGTTCACCAACACGATCTGATATCAATCTAATTGGTTTAATTTTTGCTTGTGCACCACTACTTTTTCCTAAAACAGTTGCACTATTTTGATCAATGTATCCAAAAAATGATCCTTGTGCTTCATCAGATAAAGATCTGATATCAATATTTAAAACACTTGAGGATGCAGAATATAGAGTCCCAAAACTAGAAGAAGTATTATAAGGATTTGTTATAAACCTTTCAGACGGATTAGTTATTGAACCACGTTTATGATCGGGTCTTGCCAATCTAAGAGTCGCAGTTACCTTTCCACTTCCATCTACAACACTAACAGTTTCATTTGGTTCAAATATTCCATTTACCATTTCAATTTCAAGTAATTTTGGAATGATATCAATTCCACTAGTACCATCAAAGAATGTATAATATTTTGTAAATGGTCTTAAAGCAATAGCATCGAATGAAACATTTCTTGAACGTATATGTGTGTCTCTTGCCATACTGGTGACATTTCTTAGAGTAAACGTTCTTCTTGTAGCACCAGTTGTATTAATTGTGCCACCAGCAGTTTCTATTGTTCTTATCCAAGTATCAGTTTCTGGTCTTAATCTTATAAATCCATCAAAATCAATCATATTAAATGGGTTTACATTTTCAACTCTTGATGCTAATGGTTGATTAAAAGCTTCAACTTCATTATAATTTAAAGTAATAATATCACCAGTTTTTCTGCAATTAGTATCTAATAATGACAAGTTTTCTGAAAAATCAGCAGTGTCTGAGTTGATGGATAAATCTAAAGCAACTTGGGGTCCTATAGACCAAACATCAATAGGAACATTAAGTTCTTTTTTACTTGAATCAACAGTAACCTTACAATCTGGATTATCGTTATCTAATAAGTCAATATTCTTAAAATCATCTACAAAGAAACCAGATTTGAATCTAGTTAATCCATCAGCATCTTGAACTTGAAGTGTTTTAGTATCTAATTCTAATAAACTTAATGAAGTAATTTCCTCCAATACATCAATTCTATCCTCTAAAGCACCAATATCTCTCATTGTAAATCTTTTGTTATCAACCATTCTGATAATAGCATCATCTGGATCATACAAATATGCTGGCAACGTTATTGTTGCAATATCCATTTCATTTTTATCATGTGCTGGTTCTACTGGATTTTCATTTGAAACTCCCCTTAAAACTGCTAAATCACCACTTTCATTTAAAACAATTTTATCAATTCTTGGTAGATAGTAATTATAACCAAGTATCGAACTTTCATTTGGAGTTACAACAAATGATGGATTAACATTACCCGCTGCACCAAAAAGTCTATTCTGGAAGGCAAATGGGGATTCAGTACCATTATAAAATGAAACCCTTGGTCTGAAATCAATTGTATCAGTTGCTCTTACATTATTTTTACCAATATTTGGTATATCATGACTAAATCTCTCTTCATCATATGATGCGATAGTGTAAAAATCTCCTGTATCATTTGAAGGAATTTGATAACGATCAAAAACAACTAATAGTTTTCTTGTTGGTGCTGCAAAGTTAGATCTTCTTACAAGTCTAGAATAATCATAAAACTGATCTCTTTGACCTTTATCAAGATCAAATATATTGGAAATATTTAAACTTCCACCCTCAGTTATTTCTTGTAATGTTGTAGATATCTTAGATTCATCGAAGTTGATAACTTCACCTGTTACAAACTTATTTGAAGTCAAATAAACAATTTCTATTTCAGTTGATGATGTAAGGGATGCTACTTGTGCTATCGCATCACTGGTGGAACCTTTGATTTTTTCACCTAAAATTGCATTTGAATTTAAATTTAATCCAGCTGGAAAACTTAATTTATCTAAACTAGGGGAATCAGAATCAATTGATTCAAAAACTCCAATTATTTTAACAACATCTGGGTAATTTAATGATATTTCTCTATCCTCAACTCTTAGACCATAACCAGTTGATTTAGTCATCCCAGTGAGTGCAGTATTAATTCCAACCGATGTTTTATTAATTACTAATTTCTCACTTCTTATATAATCTTTTTGTTTACTCTTTATATCTTGTTTTTTAATTGTGGCATTTACAACAACATTATTACTTTGATTTGTTTTTGATAATCCCTGAAGAGTAATTGACTGACCTTGAATACCTAAAGTTACTTGATCAGATGTTAATGTCTCAATTGTACCATCGGCATAATGAACAGAATATCTTTCTTCATCAAATGCATCAAAAAATGCACTTGAAATACCACTAGCACTGACGGCCATACTAAGAACACCAGTACCACTAGTGGACTGATTTATTATACTTTTACCAACAACTAAATTTGAAGTTGATAGATCCATATCAGATATATTTGTATCACCTAATTTAGCAAATAAACCTTTATTATCCTCCACTTTAATATTAGGAACACCAAATGCAAAAGTTGTTGTTGTATTTGTAGTGCCTGGAAGAGCACCATTACATATACCCGTTATGCTATTAACTGCAGCTAATGAAATTGATCCATCACTCAATACTTCTGTTACTCTATTAAATCTCTCTGTTTCTTCATTTGGTAGTTGATATCTAACAATTGTGTCTGTTTTAATTCCAGAAAAACTATTTGCAGAACAAGTGGCAATACCTGTTGCATTAATATTAATTTTATCAGTAATACTAAAACCTGTTGGTATTTTTCTTTGTAAAACTGTATCAGCAACAAAGTCTATTGTATGTCCAGTTAAAACACTTGTTTGTTGAAAAACTGACTTTATATCCTGTATTCCAAAAGTTCTAATTGATTTTACAGATCTTGAAACTTCTGGATCTTCGTTGAAAATAATTTGTTCACCTGCTATGAATGTGCCAGTTACATCTGTTACTTTAATAACATCGGAATTACTACCCGATGAAGTTGTATATCCGTGTGCTCCACTACTTAAACCTCTAACATATGATGCATCGGGCACTTGAGCATTAGTGACTGATGAATTAATTACAAGACGAGTAAATGTTTGTATATCAAATAAATGTAAATCCCATTCCGTAGAATCTCCACTATATGGTGCGTCCGATACTGCAAAAGAATAAGATCTTGCTTTACCGATTAAATCACCTGTTCCAGCAGAGTTTGATGCAGTTCTTTGATTATATAATTCTACAAATTTAGTATCATCATTTATATTTTGTACTGCTGTTCCAAAAACATTATTTACTTTTAAAATGGTTCCCATTTGATATGGAACTAATGCTGATGGAACTTCTCTTTTATCTCTTGGTTTATCTACATCTATGATCTCTGTTCCATCAATATCAACATCATAACCTTTAACATATGCTGTACCTGCAGAAACTTTAACGCACATTAGGTCATCAGTGGGTGTATTCCCAAGTTCTGTTAATTCATTAGATTTAAATAAACCCTCATTTGATATACCATCATTAAGTGAATTTGCAACTTGAATAGTAAATGGTTCTACTGCATAATGTCCTGATTCATCAAATGTTCTTTTTGCAAAGTAACTTTTTATGAGAGAATATTGTGGGTCATTTATTAAACTTTGAATATCACCATCTCTTATTCTTATTAATTCAATAAAATTAGTGTCATTATAATCGTTTAAAGTTTTCTTTGCTAATGTTGTTGTTATTTTTAATCTATCTGCACCTGGTGCTGCATAATTAGAAAATCCTCTTGCATTATCATATAAAGAATCATCATCTTTTGCAGTAACTATCTGTTCATCAATATTTAAACCAACTCTATATGAAGTATTATTGGTATAAGGATCTAAAACTATTTTATCTGTTGAAACATCGACGAAATTACCTCTAATAAAGTAAGTTCCAGATGATATGCCAACTGCAGATCCAATTGCAGATGCAGAATCATCAACTAAAGTTAAGACAGTTTCCCCCTCATTTACAGCAACATTGCCATATATAAAAGTTTCTTGAGTTATTAATATTTCTCCGTCATTTAAAAATGCAATTTCATTATCACCACCAGATTCAACATATGAAACAAATATTGTTAAATCATTTATTTCTGGACTAACACCAGCAAGTAAATAACTATCAATTTTTAAAGTAATGCCTGATGATTGTCCCTTTAAAGTTTTACCAATTAGTTGATCCAAATACAATGAAACTGGGACACCTAAATGTTCATCCTTAATCTTTACTGAATTGTAAAATTTATCATAACTGACAGCGCCAGGTATGACCATTGAGCCATCTTTAAAAATATGACTACCAAAAGATTCTATTTGATTTTGTAATTGAGACTGGAGAGTGGTTAATTCTCTTGCTTGAACAGGGAATCCTGGTTTGAACAGAACTTTGTAAAACTTGTCTTCCTTATCAAAATCATCATAATAAGGACTTATATTTAAATTCGTTTTTTGTGGCATTTTTTAAAATTCCAAGATGATTTTAATGTCTTCCTTTTGTCTGGAGTTCCTAGTAATCAATGGACGATTATCTAAGTAAATAACATCCCCTGATCCTTTATTTATCTCAGGAGAAGCAAGACCATTTGTGAAATTAACACCTAATGATACTACTTTATTACCAGTGGGATTGGTGCTAATACCAGTAAAATTTTGATCTACTGAAGCATTGAATCCACTAGATGGTGCTAAGATTGGTTCTGCAGAAGATTCAAATGGTAAAACTTTTGCATTAGTTGTAACTCCTACATAATCAGTTTGATCACCAGTAGTCTGATTAAAATATAAAGACCTATCCTGATAATACTTAATTACATTAGTATCAGTATCATATGAAACTATGTATCCAAGTGCTGTACCACCTGTTACGGTTTGTTCAATTTTTTCACCTATTGCAGGTGTTCCACTTGGTGTAACAATTTTAACTGCATTCACTGATGAAAAATCATTTGCAGTATATGTTGATGTAGACCCAATTGATGTTGGATTTTTTACAATACTTATTTGAGCAAATTTAGTATCTGTGGGAAAATCTTTTGTTGAGTCATCAAATCTAGCATAAACTAATAATTTATCAGTTCCTAGTTCTTTATATAAATCAAATCCATGACCTCTAGATGGAGGAATAATTGGTATTAATTTTGCTTTATTACCAACAGACACTCCAGAATTTCCTAAAGGACCTAAATCAACCATACCATAAGTATATCCCTGTCCACCAGAAGAGACTACTGTTTTTATTATTTTTCCATTACTATCTGTGTCAATAACCACTTTTGCACCTGTTCCGTCACCAATAATATCAACTTCTCTACCAACTATGTTTTGAGAGTATCCAAAACCCTGATTATCAATATAAACTTTTTTTATTTGGTTATTATTGATTGTTGAGTCACCATTTTCTCTAACAGATTGAATTTGAGTCTCAGTAGTAGTTGGCCAGTCACCAGGAACTGAGATATATTCTGTTGAGTCAAATTTAATTATATCACTAGGAGGAACGGTGAAAAGATACTTCCAAATATAACCATCTCCACTTTCACCTGCTCTTGATGGTTCTAAATCAGTAAATAATGGTTCATCTTGTGATGCATTTCCATTTACATTTACTCCAGAAGATCCATTATCAATGCAAATATATACATCAAAATTTTTATTCATTACATAATAGTTTGCATTATATAATCTTGTTGAATTTGTTACAGGTGATGGTGATTCCACACTGTAATCATGACGATACATTTCATATCTTGTTCCCTGTGTCCAGTTTCTTCTTGTTATTAATCTTCTAACATTAGCACCAGTAACCTTTTTACCAAAGATTTGTGTATCACCCGTATGATTAGTGTAGTTAATATTATCAATGGGACTTGGTGTATCAGTATTCCAAGCAGTAGTTCTACCAAAACCAACAGAAAGTGCTGGATTGGCGAGACCTAACACAACATAATAAGAATTTGTAGAGTTATTTACTGTATCTACAAAATTACTTGCATTTAGAATTCTAAATTGATCTGTTACAATTGCAGCCATATCATTAGCTTTTTTCTATATTTATACTACCCAAGATCCTTTCTTAATGAACCGTTGTCCCTAAGACCGAAATCTCTTCTCTGGATAGATGGGTAAGTCGTTAATCCAGAGTCTATTGTTAAACCAGTTACTCCAATTGATACGGGATTTGATCCTCTGCTAAATCCAGAAAGTCTACCCCAAGAGAAACCACCAGTTCCAAATCCAACAGTAGCACCATTAATACCTGTTGTATTTACACCAGTATGTATATTACAAGTAATAATACCCACACCAGAGTTATATT